>ERZ836877.9-NODE-9-length-269021-cov-20.939665_pt1 | contig 269021 bp, 258 predicted proteins | sample MGYA00519469_ERZ836877 | MGnify/ENA primary metagenome ERZ836877 (study PRJEB31850, sample SAMEA3708809) | human gut metagenome | biome: human gut; feature: human-associated habitat; material: faeces | place: China | collected 2014 ... | reverse complement strand
GAAACAGTCCGGTGGACTGTTTCGGAAGAACATTACACATCTAAATTATAGTTTTTCACACAGTATACTTGAATTTTACTTTCGTTGTGATTTTTTTATTAAGCGCCACAATCACGGCTAACAGAATCCTGCCGGCGTGAGCGCAGGAAAATACAAAGCCAGTACATCAGCACACTGAGAAGAAGCTGAGGGATCATCAGCACCAGAGCGACAACCATACAGCCAGCCCCGCCGAATATCGCCGCTGAGATCAGCGAAACAGCCGTGCAGACTAAAATCACTATCAGAGTACCGCGCGCTTCAATGCGGGTGAGAATACTGTCCTTTCGAACAGCAATAAATCGGAACGGCAACAGTAAAACAGCGGAAATTACCGCAGTAACAAGGAAAGACGCTCCGAGCGCCAGCAGCGATAAAGCTCCGTTTAATATCTCGCCGCCCAGCTGTGCCAGCGGTGTGAAATCTGTTCCGTCAACGTATATGCTTCCATCGGTCTGGAACTCCGGTTCTGCTGACGATATCCCAGCCGCAAATACGAACGCCAGTACGCACAGCACGACCTGTATCAGCGCAAAAACTACGAACCTCGCTAATGAACGATTTTTCATAATGCCACCCCCTTCCAGATTATATAATAACACAGCTCCCGTACTTTGTCAATTAAAAACATATTGACAAAACCGCTGTAAAGTGCTAAAATCAACTTGGCCGCCCAAACGCGGAATGATAACAGAAGGTGGAACAAAATGGCTATAGAAAAGGTAAGAGAATACTTCGCAGGCTGCGGAATGGCAGACCGCATACTTGAATTTGACAGCTCCAGCGCAACGGTGGAGCTTGCCGCCCAGGCGCTCAGCTGTGAGCCGCGCCGCATCGCTAAGAGCCTATCGTTTATGCTAGGCGAGGAGCCGATACTTGTCGTAACGGCTGGCGACGCGAAGGTCGACAACGCAAAATACAAGGCTAAATTCGGCAAGAAGGCAAAAATGCTGACTCCTGACGAAGTAGTGCAGTTTATCGGACACGCGATCGGCGGAGTATGCCCGTTCGCAGTGAACGATGGCGTGACTGTATACCTCGACGAATCGCTCAAGAGGTTCAGCACCGTGTTCCCCGCCTGCGGAAGCAGCAACAGCGCGATTGAGCTCACCATACCGGAGCTTGAGGAGCATTCCGGCTTTACAGAGTGGGTAGACGTCTGCAAGGGCTGGGAGTAATGGCAGTTTTGTGCTGACCGATGTCCGTATAATTAATGCTGCTCCGTAATAATAGTGCTATAATAAAGGTACAACGTTAATTCCAGGGAGGGTATTATGGAACACATCAGACCTATCATTGCAGTTATGCTTTCGGCACTTTTGTGCGGTTGTACTCCCGCTGCCGGTTCGTCCGGGGACAGCCAGAGCCAGGCTGAATTCTCGCCGGAAAGCGGATTCGCGCTCGGTTCGGCGGTACCTTCACAGCCCGGCGGGATAACAGTTCAGTCGCTGGACGCTCCGACCGGCAAGAACCTTCCGGACGGCAACCCGCTTATTTCAAACGTTTTCTGCGCAGACCCCACCGCTGTGGAGTACGAGGGCAGGCTTTACATCTACGGAACAAACGACAATCAGCAGTACGAAACGGTCGGAGCCGACGGAAAGAACACCTATGAGCATATAAAGTCACTGGTGATACTCTCCACTGACGATATGGTGAACTACACCTACCACGGCATAATCGACATCGCGGAAATATGCCCCTGGGCGCTGGCGTCCTGGGCGCCGTCGATAACTTCCCGCGTTGAGGAGGACGGCCTTACTCATTTCTATCTCTACTTCTCAAACAGCGGCTGGGGTACCGGAGTCATAACCTCCACTTCTCCAACCGGGCCGTGGTCAGACCCTCTCGGGAAATCCCTTTTGGACGGCAACACGCCGGGACTTAACGGGTGCAGTTCCCCGTTTGACCCGGGCGTATGCATCGACGACAACGGCACCGGATGGCTGGCTTTCGGAGGCGGCGACGGCGGCTCGCGCATAGTTAAGCTCGGCGACGATATGGTGAGCATCGACAGCGACATTGTGAAAATCCCATCTAAATTCAATTTCGAGGCAAGCGAGCTGAACTACATCAACGGAACCTATGTCTACACTTACAACAACGACTGGTCGAGCCACACTGACGGGTGGGACGTCGACGGCGTAACGCCTCCGCCGCAGTGCAGCATGTCCTACATGACCACTAAGACCCCGCTTGACACGGATAGCTGGGTATATCAGGATTATTACTTCAAGAATCCCGGCGAGTATGGACTTGAATACAGCAACAACCACACCCACCTGCAAAAGTACCAGGGTAAGTATTATCTGTTCTACCATGCGATGTATCCTCAGAAGGCGCTTGGAACGTACGGAGGATTCCGCAGCCTGTGCGTGAACGAAGCGCAGGTCGACGAGGAAAACGTAGTCATTGAGAAAGTCACCGGCGACAAGGCGGGAGTTTCCCAGATAAAGAGCCTCGACCCCTATCAGCCGGTACAGGCGGAGACCATCGCGGCATGCGCAGGCGCGTCCTACGCTCCTGCGGAGGGAAGCGGCAGCATGACGATCTCCTGCGGCGCTGAGAATGGCTCCGGCGCGTGGACGTGCGTCCGCGGCGCTGATTTCGGCGACGGCGCGAAGTACTTCGCGGCTAAGGTAAAGGGAACCGGAAGAGTCGACGTCTACCTCGACAATATCGAGGGAAATGCGGCGGCTTCCGTGGAGTTCAGCTCCGACGACTGGCAGGTCGTATACAACAGCCTGTTCTCCGAGGTATCCGGAACTCACGACGTGTTCTTCGTGTTCCCGGCTGGCTTTGAGTTCGATTCCTGGCAGTTTGCATGACTGTAATATTTTTCGGCCGCTCTGTTTTTTGGGGCGGTCGATTGACTTTTTTAACGGTTTTTGCTATAATGTAATGTGAAATTGTGGTTTCTTACTGTCCGGAGGTCAGCCATGGGGAAGCTAATCATCATAACGTCAGCCGTAATGCCCGCAATTGCAGTGCTCTGTACCGCACTGTATCTCCGCGGAGGTCAGGACGTTTTCCTGACTTTGTCGATAACCTTCGCGACGATATCCTACCATTTCATAATGCGGCTGATAGTCGGCGGTATCGTGAACTCCACAATGCACAATCGCGCCGATCTCTCCACACCATGGTTCCGCCAAAGGGACTGGGAAAGGAAGCTCTACAGGCTGCTCCGTGTGAAGAAGTGGAAGGGCAGAGTGCCGGCGTATCGGCCGGATTTCTTCGACCTGAGCAGGCACACTCCTGACGAGATAGCTCAGGCAATGTGTCAGGCGGAGATAACCCACGAGATAATACTTCCGCTGAGTTTTCTTCCGATATTTGCTTCAATATGGGTGGGAGCGCTCCCGGCGTTTGTTATAACCTCGGTAATATCGGCAGGGCTGGAGCTTGTATTCATCGTTACTCAGAGGTTCAACCGCCCGAGGATAATCAGAATGCTGGCGCACCGTCAGAACGCTCAGAAAAAAAAGGAAAACGGAAAATGACAAACACAAAAAAATTCAGAAACTGCCTGCTGCTACTGACAGCAGCGATAATATGGGGCATGGCGTTTGTATCGCAGCAGGCGGGCATGGATTTCATGGGACCGCTGACCTTCAACGGCTCGCGAAACATCATTGGAAGCGTTATACTTGTCCCGGTGATACTTATTATACGCGGGCGTATTCCCAAAGCGGAGCGCAAACCGCTTCCCGTTAAGACCACCATCATAGGAGGTCTCGCGTGCGGCGCGGCGCTGACCATCGCCTCAACGCTCCAGCAGTATGGTCTGACGATGACCACCGTCGGAAAGGGCGGATTCATCACTACGCTGTACATAATCCTCACGCCCATACTCGGCATATTCATCGGCAGGAAGGCTCCGAAAGCAGTGTGGTTCTGCGCGGTTCTGGCAGTTGCCGGAATGTTCCTGCTGTGCGTGAACGGCGAGAGCCTTTCCATCTCGGCGGGCGACCTGCTCGTACTTGGAAGCGCTCTGGTGTTTGCAGTCCACATTCTCGTTATCGACCACTTCTCGCCCCTTACCGACGGCGTGATACTTTCCTGCATTCAGTTCGCGGTGTGCGGCGTGGTAAGTACGATCGGAGCATTCATTTTCGAGCAGCCCTCCTGGGAGCAGCTCGTCAGCGGAGCGATTCCGGTGCTTTACGCCGGCGTGCTTTCCTGCGGCGTTGGATATACCTTGCAGATCGTAGGTCAGAAGGGCGTCGACCCTACTGCGGCGGCGCTGATACTGTCGCTGGAATCCGTCGTGGCTACGATATCCGGATTTGTCGCCTATAAAATAGGTTTTCTCAGGACTGATCAGAGCATGAGCCCCCGGCAGATAATCGGCTGCGCTATTGTGTTTGCGGCTGTAATTCTCGTGCAGCTTCCGTGGGACAGGATAAGCCGGAAGCTCCGGAAAAATCAGAACGCGTAGTTCAGAGAAAAAAGCGGCGCAGACCCGACTGTATCTTTGTCAGATCTGCGCCGCTGGCTCTAGCCAAGTGCGAAATAATTCCGGTACTCAAACCGCGTGACCCGGTGATCCTGGGAAAGCGCCGCCGTGGAGATATCAAAGTATTGCATATCCTGCACCCCTTCAACATAACGCCGTTTGTGGTAGCTGTTTGAGGAGTTCCACACGGTATCGACCCATATCTGCCTGCCGTCGATTACCGCCATATTCCAGGAATGCGACCGTTCGTCTGCGGTGGAGGTCTGCATGAAGCAGCGGCTTCCGGTAACAACGCTGCCGGAGGCGTTCGCGCACCATATCCCCTGAGCCTGGCAAAGCGCGGAGAACAGATTCGACCAGCCGAAGCACACCGAGCGGTGGTATTCCAGAACATGCTCAAGCGTCAGCATGTCGTCGGTCACGCCCTTTTCGGCGGCGTCCTTGTCGTAGTACATGTTCCGCGATACCCACTGTGAAATTGCGCGCAGCTTGTCGTAGTCGCTGGTGATACCCGCGCATATCTCGTCGGAAAGCTCCCTGACCCGGGTGAGGACCTGCCTTGCAGTCTCAGGGTCGCCGGAGGACGTGATGTGCTGCATTACGCCCTCCTCCGGGAGCTCCAGCGGGGAAGCGGCGGCGCTCAGGTTTTCGTCTGCGGGAAGCTCCGCCCAGGAGAGCGGCGCGGAGCCGTCTGCGGTCATTTCAAAAACGTAGTCCATTATCGCGCCGCCGTCCAGCGACACCCGGATAATATAGTATCCCGGGTCGAGCGAGGACGCGTTCAGCGTGCCGGAAAAGCTGCTTCCGTTTTGGGTGAAGTCGTAGCTCGGAATCTGCTCAAAAAGGATATCCACCGCAGTTACGGGAGTTCCTTCATAAACGCCCGAATATCTGACGCTTCGCCCGCCGAACTCAAACTGTACGTGATGGAGCGGGTCGCCGGAGGTAATAAGCATGTTCGAGGAGTGTTCCGGCTCGGTGGGTTCGGAATGCTCAGCGGCGTGAGGCTTGGAAGTGGTCTGGATTTTTTCAGTGGTTGTTTCCGGCGCGGAAGTCACGGAGGAAACGGCGGAATTCGGCTGAGCAGGCTCGGAAACCGCCGAGGGCTGAGCGGCTGTAATTTTTCCTGGTTGAATAGATGTTGAAAAATTTGTTTCCTCCGGTATGTCTGGGGATTCAGCGGTTAAGGCGGCAGGCTCGGCGGTTACAGTCGGAGTTTCAGGTGGTGCCTCGGTCTGCGGGGCAGTTGTCACAGCTGCAGAACTGCCGGAGGTTTCCGGAGCAGAACTGGAGTCCGTGGAAACAGTCTGGGAAGGCATGACGAATTCAGGAACGCTGCTTTCGCTTACTGGAGGCTGATTCAGCAGCAGAGCCAGCCCGGCTATTCCGGCGGCAAGCACGCAGCAGCCGGATATAATTAATATAGTATATTTTTTCACGATGGCCTCCGGGGAAGTTGATATGTATATTTTACCCCGGAAATCCGGATTTGTCAATATTTAGTTTTCGTCTATCGCGAGGGCGCCCTGGAATCCTCCCGCCGCGGGGGAAACGATGTCTGCGCCGATGATGGCTCCGTTTTCAACGAGGAGTTCCGCGTTGAGCGGAACCGGCGTATCACCGGAAAGCTCGTAGGTGTAGCGCTTGACGGTGTGCGCGCGGTACTTCCGCAGGTCGAAGCCTTGTTTGCGCTGGAGCGCGTTGTATTCCTCGTAAACGTCGTCGAATTCCACGGGGATACGCACGTTTTCAACGGCGGTGTGGGTGAATCCGGGATCCCAGCCGAAGCTCTCTATGTAGGCTATGCGCTGTTTGTTGGTCGCGCCGGGTATCGAATCGGCTCCGCACCCGAAGCTGCGCGTCAGCGCCCAGAGCGCTGCCGCCGCGAATAGTATCAGCCCGGCGGCAAGCGGAATCCGGGAGCGTTTCGTGTCGTTCTTCATAGTTCCTCCGTTCATATTACTGTAGGATTGCACAAAATTCAGCCTGGATTTTGTGTGTCCGCAGTCTCTGTTTGTCCTCAGATATCAATATATGACCATTGTGTGAAAAGAATACCGTAGATTTTGTTGTGTAATGCACAAATTAAACTGTGGCGTTTTGTTATAATCTCCAAAAATCGAGATGAAAGTTTCTTGAATGGCTCAAAATAGGGCTTTTTTTGTGCAATACCACTAGCAGAACAGACCGTTTTTTGTGGTTGTTTTGTAGGTCTTGGTTATTATTCATAAAGGGATTCAAAAATATTTGTTGACTTAGGCTCTTTATTTTTTCGCCGTATTTTGGTATTATATTAGTAGCGGAAAAGCTGATAGTTCCCTGAAAAGGGTTCAAAATAATTAAGTAATTCAGGAGGTCATTTCTAATGGCAAGCTTATCACTCAGAGGCATATACAAGCGCTATCCCGGCGGCGTTGTTGCCGTTTCCGATTTCACAATGAATATCAAGGACAAGGAGTTCATCGTACTCGTAGGCCCTTCCGGCTGCGGTAAGTCCACAACTCTCCGTATGATCGCAGGTCTTGAGGAGATCTCCGAGGGTGAAATGTTCATCGGCGACCGTCTCGTTAACGACGTTGCTCCTAAGGACAGAGATATCGCGATGGTATTCCAGAACTACGCTCTGTACCCCCACATGTCCGTTTTCGATAACATGGCATTCGGTCTGAAGCTCCGTAAGGTTCCGAAGGACGAAATCAAGAAGCTCGTTGAAGAGGCTGCTAAGATCCTCGACATCTCCCACCTGCTCGACAGAAAGCCGAAGGCTCTGTCCGGTGGTCAGAGACAGCGTGTAGCGCTCGGCCGTGCTATCGTACGTGATCCTCAGGTCTTCCTGCTTGACGAGCCGCTGTCCAACCTGGACGCTAAGCTCCGTGCACAGATGAGAACCGAGCTTTCCAAGCTCCACAAGAAGCTGGGTACTACATTCATCTATGTAACTCATGACCAGACAGAGGCTATGACCATGGGTGACAGAATCGTTGTTATGAAGGACGGCTACATTCAGCAGATCGATTCTCCTATCAACCTTTATGAGAACCCTGTTAACAAGTTCGTTGCAGGCTTCATCGGCTCTCCGCAGATGAACTTCATTCCTGCTAAGCTCATCATGGCTAACGGCAAGTACACCGTTGAGTTCGGTTCTGAGGACACCAAGACCTCCAGAGGCCGCAAGTTCTACGTTGAGCTGCCCTCCGCAAAGGCTGACAACGAGGGTCTGAAGTACTATGTAGACAAGGAAGTTATCCTCGGTATCCGTCCTGAGAACATTCACGACGAGGAGATGTTCCTCTCCACCGCTAAGACTGGTATGATCGAGGCTACTGTTGACGTAACCGAAATGCTCGGTGCTGAGACATTCCTGTACCTCACCTGCGAGGGTATCCCGCTCACCGCTAGAGTATCTCCGAGATGCACTGCACGTCCTCAGGATACTGTTAAGCTCGCTCTCGACCCGAACAAGATCCACCTGTTCGACGCTTCCGATGAGCACTCCCTGCTCAACTGATTGTTGAACAACAACATACGCTGACTGCGGCGCAGCTTTCGGGCTGCGCCGTTTTTGCAGTTTCTCCGACATGCAGGAGGTGTATATTGATAAAGCTGAAATATGCCGGGCTTTGCGCCGCAGGGTTAGCCATGAATCTGGCATGCCTGCCGATTGACTGGCTGTTCTGCTACATATTTGACTTATTTTACACCGTTTCGATCGGCTTATTTATTATTGTTGGCGCAGTACTTTGTATCGGCTCGGGATTTTTGCACGTCGCCTTTATGAACATAATCAGGAAAAGGCTCATGATAAGTTCGAAATGGTATTTTCTCACAGTTTTTGCCGCACTGGTCGTGCTTTGCGGTCTGGGGATAATACTTACGTTTGCGTTCAGCGAAAGTATATGGGCTGGTTGGGACGGACTTGGCAAGGCGATGACGCTTTTTTTCTTCTCAATAGGAATCGGAGGCGTAGCGATAGTCAGCGGGATATCAACATTGTGTATTCAACCGCTTTTAGGCGTCGCCGAACCTGACGAGAATGAGGAGCGTGATCAATGAAATATCTGAAATACGCCGGGCTGTGTGCCGCCGGATTTTTTACCGAATATCTGCTGAGCGTGGTGTTTTCTGCGTTTGTAACTCTATTGGTGCTGTATCCTGCCGCAGCTATTCCATGCGGTATACTGTCAGGAAAATTACATGTGCTTTATACTAAAAGGATACGTGATGAGCTTAGCATGCCGCTGGTGGTGTACTGTATAACTGCACTGGGGCTTCCGGTGCTGGCGGGAGCCGCAGGAGTATTTTTAAACATATCAGCGCCGGAGCTGTTAACGCCGAACATAAGCAGCATGGAAGGAAGCTACGCAGGTTTGGTGAAGCTGCTGATTTTCGCGGCAGTACTCGTAAATACTATCATCATAACCGCAAGCGGAGCGTATAACGTGTATAAGGAGCAAAAAAATGAACAACAAGGTTGAACAGCTTATAAACAATATCGAGCGCTCGATAATCGGAAAGCGCCCGGTAATAGAAAAGGTAGTCTGCGCAATGCTTGCGGGCGGTCATGTCCTCATAGAGGACGTACCTGGAGTTGGCAAGACCCTGCTCGCGGAAACGCTTGCAAAGAGTGTTTCGGGCAGCTTCGGGCGCATTCAGTTCACGCCTGACCTCATGCCGTCGGACGTTATCGGCTACACGGTGGTGGACATCAACACGGGTAAGGGAAGCTACAAGCCGGGCGCGGCGATGTGCAACTTCCTGCTTGCAGACGAGATAAACCGCGCCTCGCCGAAGGTGCAGTCCTCGCTGCTGGAGGCGATGGAGGAGCTTCAGATAAGCGTCGACGGCGAGACGCACCAGCTTCCGAAGCCGTTCATGACCCTCGCAACGCAGAACCCGATAGAGACTTTCGGCACGTATCACCTTCCGGAGGCTCAGCTTGACCGCTTCCTCATGCGGATATCGGTGGGGTATCCCGACCGCGCCGCCGAGATGAAAATGCTGGAGGTCATGCCGCAGCGCCAGGAAACTCAGCCGGTGATGCCGCTTGAGGAGCTGATGGAGCTTCGCCGGCAGGCGGCGCAGGTGAAGGTCGCGGATAACGTCAAGGCTTACATACTGTCGCTGGTGACTGCAACGAGATTCCTACAGCAGGTGAAGCTCGGAGCAAGCCCGCGCGGCTCCATCGCGATGTTCCGTGCAGCTCAGGCGATGGCTCTGATGAACGGCAGGGACTACGCGACCCCGGACGACGTAAAGGCAGTCGCGATTCCGGTGCTGGCTCACCGTATCGTGCTGGCTTCCGGGCAGACGGACTACGGCGCGCCGCAGGACATCGTTGCTGAACTTCTTTCAAACACTCACATTCCGATGTAAATAAAAAAGGTGGGGCGTAACGCTCCACCTTTTGCTGTATGCTAGTTTGTCAATCAGACCTCCGATATGTCCAGAACCCTTGAGATACCGTCCTCGGTCTGCTCGAAAAGGAATCTGAGGTTACGCTCGCCGAAATCCGCTGTGAGCGCATTTTCGCTCTCCGTGAAAGGAGTTCCGTTCTGGTACAGGAATCCCGCTGCGAGAAGCCTGTGGTCGCAGTAGAATCCGCTGATTATCTCGATATACTGCCGCAGGAACGCCGTGCTGTCCACCGGGGCAAAGATATCCTCGGGAAGTCCGGAAATCGTCACCAGTGCGGCGCCACCGTCGTAGGGGCATCTGTAGTAGCAGAGGTTCTCGTGTGAAACTCCGCAGGAGATCATCGCAAGATCGTGTCCGTTGTGGACTTCGTCCAGCATGAACTTCCCGGTCTGGAACTCCGGAAGCTCCGGCAGGAGCTTCTTGACTCGTCTGGAGACAGCCGTGGAGCTTTCCGGCAGACCGCTCTCGGTGTGCGCCCAGCTCCAGAGCCAGGTGTTCTGTATCTCGGATTCAGAGCCGAGTATTCCTGCGCGGAATTCCCGCTCGCCGAAGCGTATCATGCCCTTCATCGGGTCAAGCCCCCAGGAGTTGTCGGCGATTATCTGCTCACCTAAACGGTTCTGGCAGAGGATAGCCCGCCCCGCCGAAAGGGAAAGCATGTCAAGCATGTTGGTCTTGTCGAAATAAACCGGGCATTCAAGCACCGAAAAATTGTTCATAATTACTCTCCGATATTTATATTCTGACCGAATTTGCGAAGAATGTCGCGCATAAGCACCTTGTCGATCTGGTACATTTTAGTGTGTCCGTGCGGGAGGTCGTCCACCCGCAGCTCGAACCTCATGTAGATTTCCGAGAGGTCGTCAGTATACCAGAATGTGCAAAGCAGGTAGCGATCCTTTGTCGCGTAGTAGTTCACCGGGGAAAATCCCAGCACGGCGCGGATATCCGCGTCAAGAAGCTGTTCGGCTTCCGCGACCTTCATCGGCTCGAACTGCACTTTTTTCGTCCTCGGGAGGCTCTCCGCGCGCTTTTCCTCCTCGGTCTTGAGAATTTTCTTTTTAAACAGTCCGAACATACGGCACCGCCTTTCTCACATGCTACAATTATACTATATTCCGCCGGGATTGTCAATACAAAAACAGCGCACCGGGAGGAGTGGTGCGCCGTCAGTTATGTCATAAATCTGTGCTCAGCCAGCGCCGAGCCCCTCGGACATTCTCTCAATGAACTCATGATCGCGCAGGGGTCTGCCGTTGAAAATGCCCTCGATTAGGTCGATTTCGGAGCCGCCTATCGCCGTCAGGTCGGATGGGCTGTCGACGTCCTTCGCGCATACCGCGATACCCTTGCTGTGCGCCTTCTTTATCAGCGAGCGCACGAATCCCGAGGACACGCTGTCGCCGCTGAAGCGGTCGGCGCGTATCTTTACGGTCTTGACCGAAGCGTTGCTGAGCGGAGCGTCCGTGAAGTAGCCCATCCCGGTGTCGTCGGCGATGATGTTCATTCCCATGCGCGAGAGCGCCTGGAGGTAGATACCGCCGCTGGTGAGGGTGCCTTCCGCCTCGGTGACGGAAATGCTTATCGCGCTTGGCGGCAGGGAATACTCAAGCAGTGTGCTCTGGAGCACGTCAACGGAGATTTCGCTGTTGAGGATATTCTCAGGCATTTTGAAGCTCACGCGGAACTCCGGATAGCCCTGCTCGCGCACGGAGGCGCAGAAGCTGCATATCTTGTCGCAGGCGAAGCGGTAGAGCTGCCGCGAGTAACCGAGCTGGTCGATTATCGGCAGGAATCTGCTGCGCGGCACGGTCATATCTTCGTTGCCCCAGAACAGCGTAGCCTCGCAGCAGTGGAGCCGTCCGGTCTTCATCTCAAGCACCGGCTGATAGAGATAGTAGAACCCCTTGAAGCCGTTCTCGGCGGCGTCGGTGATGAGCTTCTTTACCATGCGGTTGTCAGTGAGGGCGTCCTCAAGTCCCTCGGAGTAGCACACGGCATCATCGCTGAGATGTTCCTTTGCGAGGCGAAGGGTGTGAGTAGCAGCGCTGACAACGGTTTGGATATTCTCCGCGTCGTGCGGGTAGATCGTGAATCCGGCATAGACGCGGATATGATGTTCGTTATTGTGGAGATACCATGGCGAATGGAATTTCGTCAGCACCGCCTGGGCGAACTGCCGCGCTTCCTCGCGCTGGATACCGCTGAGCGATATGAACAGAATGTCGCTTGAGAAGCGGTAGACCTTCTTCTGCGAACTGCACGGGAGCGCAAGGATATACTCCGCGCAGCTTTTCAGGATATCGTCGGCGTATTCGAAGCCGTATATTTCGGAAATGCTCTTGAGGTTGGAGAATTCCACAGCGATGACAGCGCCGCTGCGGTTTTCGGAGATCTCCTCGGTGAAGTCGCGCTCGAACATGCTGCGGTTCGGCATTCCGGTGCCTACGTCGTAGTATGCGAGGCGCTCAAGCTTGTTCTGGGAGTTGCGCAGCTCTTCCTCCATGAACATTTTGTAGATAACTGTGGAAAGAAGCTGGGTCAGGGATTTGAGCAGGCTGCGTTCGCGGCTGCTCCATTCGCGGTTCGTGGTGCGGGAGGTGTAGAGCAGCACTCCGCGGTTGGAGCCCTGGTCGTAGGTGCGGGCGAGTACGCAGCTAAGGTTTTTGCGTTCCCTGTCCATGCCGATGGTGCGGAGATCCGTGCATACTATACCGCTGTAATCCAGCTCGTCGCGGATATCCTGCTTGCAGGTGAAATTGACAATTACCGGGAGCACCATGCCGGTGCGGTCGAGCTTATAGGCTCTTCCGGAGTTCTGCTCATCGGTGCAGAATTCGATCTCTGAGAGGTCGAAATGCTCGGTCATGAGCAGCGTGATGTTCTTGATCGCGGTCTTGGTGTCGGGGCTTTGCAGGAATATCGAGTAAACGCCGTTCACCATTATCTGATCCTCGAAGTTCTGACCGAGGAGCTTGTTTGCATTCTGGGAGGTCTCCATCTCGTCGACAAGTGCAACGTAGGAGTTCGCAACGATGGAGATGGTGTGCACCATAGTATCCAGAAGCTGCGCGTTATTATCGACGATATCCTGATCCTCGCCGGTGATGAGCCATGTTCCGATGGTCTGGTGACGTACGCGGATACTCTTTTTGCGCTGGTAGTCCATCTTGTTCAGATTGATTTTCCTGTCCTGACCCTTGGGGAGGATAACCGCGCCGTCGTTGTCGGTTATCGCGGAGAACAGCCCGCTCGCCTGGGAGAGCGGCTGCTGAATGCGCACCAGGTAGTCCTCGCCGAGAATATCCCGCAGAGTATACGTGGACTGGTCGTTTATCTTCACGGAGTGCTTGCTGCGGTAGCGGCGCATTACGATGTCCTCGCCCTCGCAGTCGAGGTAGTCGGTGACGTTGAACATCATGCCCTCGATGAATTCAAGGGGGCTTCCGCTGCGGTGGACCTTACCGGTGATATAGAACCACTGGTAGTCGCCGCCGTTATTGAGCCGCGCGTGGAGCTTTATTTCATCTGCGGTTCCTGCCGTGACCTGCGCTATTACCTCGCAGAACGGCTGGTAATCGTCCGGGTGAACAACGTCGCCCATGATTATAGTATCCCCTGCGGAACCTATCGGGTTTTTTCCCGCGAGTATCCGGGCAGGGAAGCCCTGTTTGAAGCTCATCGTGAAGGCAAGGTTGCCGCTGCTCTCAATGGCGCGCAAGAGCGGCTCTGGATCGGCAAGCGCGGGTGTGGTGGTGCGCGCAGTCAGCTGAACCGGGCGTTCGCTGATTATCGGAATGGGGTCTGCGGGTCTGCGTTCAGACGTCCGCTTATTCTGTGCTGTCAAGTTTATCACCTCATGGGTATTGTTAAATAATTATCAACCAGGCCGTGTTATATAACGCTTGTTTTCTATCAAGTACATTTTACCATAAAACATTTAACGTTTCAAGCCTTTTTTTGTGCTTTTTTCAGAATTTCACACAAATTTCAGAATAGCTAAAGTAAATTAAGTAAATTTAATCTAGTTACTTCACAAGAAAAGCGGGTCAGAGCTGCGGACTGGTCGCAGCCCCGACCCGTAAAAATGTCGGTGCAGAGTAAATATATGCGGATATCGTCATGGATATGTCAATTCTACATGGTTAATCCTGCTTATCGCTTTTTGTATCCGCCGAGGTAGTTCATCTGATCATCAAAAAGATACAGCATATCGCCGTCTATCACCAGGCAGAAGTCTTTGTTTTCCACCGGTGAGTTAGCCCAGTAGAAAACAGATATATCAGCGGGCGCGGCAGCGTTCTTAACGGCGTCGTAGCGCTCGCCGTCGGCGGTCAGCCAGCCCTGCGGGGAGCGCACGATCACCCAGGCGCCGCCTGCCGAGGGATTCCCGCGGTCGTCGTCAGGTTCATATGTGGCTTCCCAGGAGATGGATATTTCCTCGGTGGAGTCACAGCAATCCAAGGTTTCTGCCCACGAATCCTCGGTGGAGCTGCCGTTATCGCTGGTGGTATTTCCCGACGTGTCGATTACGCCGGATTCCGGATTGGGGCGTTCATTGTCGACCAGAGACTCGTCGGTGGAATCTTCAGGTACTTCATACGTAACCGGAACGAATTCGTTCGCACTGCCGTCCGGAGCAAATGCCGGATTGGTGTGCCCCTTGTTGGTGGAATCAGAAATTGAATCCGCCGCGCCTTCGGCCGGTACAGCCTCTGCCGACTGTTCGGGTATCGGTGCGTCGCCGGCTCCGGGGTTTTCATTTTCGTATCTGTTATCGTTGTATATAATGCCGTCTGTACCTGCGATTCCGTTGTCGAAACCGTATGCGTCGTCTGCCGGAGCCTCGTCTGCCGGAGCCTCGTCTGCCGGAGCCTCGTCTGCGGCTGCTTCCTCGGCGATATCCTCTGCGGAGCCAGCCGTGGCCGCGTTCTGTATCATCGAGAATTCCGGAGCGGCAGTTTCATTGCCTGCAATTTCTGCGGCTGACGCCGATGAATCGGCAATAGCACCGGAAGATATCATTGCATTGGAAGCCTTAAGCGAGGGAACGAGATTCACCGCAGCAACGGTGATCGCCGCGCATGCCGCGACTGCTCCGCCGATGTACGCGATACGGCGCAGCGGGAGCGGTTTCTTAGGCTCCTCAAGCGGCTGAGCGGGAGCGTCCGGCTGCTCCTGTAGCTCCTTCAGGACTGCCGCCTTCATTCTGTCGATAGTTTGTCTGTCGGGGTTAATGTTTTCCGCTGACTTCTTATATTCTTCGCTGAATTTCATCAGAAAACCACCTCCCCTGCGGGTTCTGCGAATTCACTCAGCAGCGGCTTCAGCAATTTGCGCGCGCGGCTGAGCTGTGATTTCACGGTAGATTCACCCGCGCCGACCGCGCTGCTTATCTGCGCGACCGACATGTCCTCAAAGTAGAACAGGTGTATCACCGTGCGGTATTTTTCGGGCAGCTTCATCACCGCGTTCATCACGGCGAGCCGCCTTTCGGTTTTTTCGAACTGCTCCTCGCAGCAGGAAGCCATCGGCTCGTTGTCCGGGTCGTCAAGGTTCTCGGTCAGTTCGCCGCGGCTTCTGTGGCGGTTCCACGCGGAGCCGGCGACGTTCTTGGCGCAGTTCACGGCGCACCGGATAAGCCATGCCTTCCGGTGTTCCTCGGATTCGTATGTCAGTCCTGTGCGGAAGTACCTCAGGAATACGTCCTGGGTGACGTCCTCGGCGTCGCTTCGGTCGGCAAGGCGCGCGAAAGCGATCCTATACACCATTGGCATATAGAATTCCATTACCTCCTCGAAGTTTTCCGCAGCGCAGAGCGATAGTGTCAGCATATCATTTCTCCGTCGGATACGGGCTTACGTCCGTATGAATTCATATATAATACCGTGCAAACAATTAAAAGGTTGCAATTTGCACAAATTTTTTCAGATTATTTTGTTCACAGCGACTTTACCCCGGACTGCCGTAAGCAGCGGCTGAGTCATCATGCTGACCGGTTCGTCGGCGTAGAGTGTGAAATCGGCGTCCTTGCCGGGCTCCACGGAGCCTATGCGGTCGGAAACTCCGAGTATCTCGGCGGCTGTGATGGTGATCCCGCGGAGCGCTTCCTCACTGGAAAGTCCGCCGCGGACTGCAAGCGCCGCAGTCAGCGGAAGGTACTGTATCGGGGTCTCGGGGTGGTCGGTGCAGAGCGCGAAGCGAAGTCCGCTTCCGGACAGCACTGCGGGGGTGGAGATGTCGTGGTTTGCAAGCTCGGGCTTGCCGCGGTCGCCGAAAATCGGGCCAAGGACTATCGCAGGGCTGTCCTCCGCGAGTTCGTCGGCGATGAGGGCGCCGTCGGTGCAGTGTATCAGCACGTAGTCAAGACCGAACTCGTTCGCGAGGCGCTGCGCTGTGAAAATATCATCGGCGCGGTGGCAGTGGAAGTGCGCCTTGAGCGGGTGCTCCTTGTCGAACAGTGGAAGGAGTGCTTCACACTTGATGTCAAAATCCGGGCGGGATATTTCGTCCTCGGTGCCTTTCAGGCGCTCGTATTCCGCGATATCCTCGCTGTAGCGCTTTGCCTTGATGAGCTGTTCACGGATTATCGCAGCGGTAGCCATTCGTGTGACCGGGGTCTCGTCGCGGTCGTTGTAGGTGTTCTTGGGGTTCTCGCCGAGGGCGAATTTAATGGCGGCTGGGGATTTGACGATCAGCTTGTCGACCCGCTTGCTTCCCCAGGTTTTCATTATAATAAAAGAGCCGCCTATCGGATTCGCGGAGCCTACGCCGGTACACACGGAGGTCACGCCGGCGTTCACGGCGTCCTCGAAGCACCTGTCCATGGGATTCACGCTGTCTATCGCGCGGAGGTGAGGCGTGGAGGGGTCGGTGTCCTCGTTGCCGTCCTCGCCCTCGAAGCATAGCGCGTCGTTCCACATGCCGAGGTGGCAGTGAGCGTCGATGAATCCGGGGTAGAGGGTAAGCCCCTTTCCGTCGATGACCTCCTCGCCGTGGACGGGAGAATAGTCGCACATATTGCCGACCTGCGTGAATACTCCGTCCCCGCAGCGGACGAATCCGCATTCGCTGTCGTAGTATGCGTCCTTTGACATTGAAACTATTTTAACGTTGATTACTACCATTATTGTCCTTTCATTCTGGGTTCGTTGCTTTTTAGAGATCGTTCCGAAACAGTCCGCCGGACTTTTTCAGAGAATAGGATCAACAAAGACAATGTTGTTGCTTGTGGGGGAAAACTCTTGTTTTCCCCCACACCCCTTTAGCGCTTTTTTAAGTTTAACTGCGCGCCGGCGCGCAGAGTTGCCGTGCTCCGCACGGAGTTGCCGCACTTCGTGCGGAGATTTCGAGGTCTGCGACCTCGACAAGGGCTCCGCCCTTGACCTGCAAGGGGGACGCGTCCCCCTTGACTCCCGATTTTTGGTTACTGAAAGACGAATTCCGAATTTAGTTGTTCAGTCCGTTAGCTTCAAAACACTTCACCAGCTTTACTATCTCGCCGCAGATTACGGAATCCCTTGCGTTTCCGTTTACCATATACATGGAATTTCTGCGGTAGATAGCGGAACGAGTATCGTAAAGCTGCCGGAGCTGCTCCTGGGTATTATTTACGACGAGCGGGCGGTTGGAATCGTTCTTAATGCGCTCATAGCACACTTCAAACGGAGTGTTTATGTACACGGAGATCCCGCTTTCCCGTGCGAATTCTGCGGTCTTGTCGTTGATGAGCGCTCCGCCGCCGGTCGCCACGATATAACCTCCGCTGAGTTCGCGGATATACTTCGCTTCGAGGCTTCTGAAGTGCGGCTCGCCGAACTTCTCGAATATCTCGGGAATGGACATTCCTTCGCGGTCGACGATGACCTTGTCGAGGTCGACTAGCTCGCGTCCCAGCTCCGCTGCGAGCAGACGTCCGATGTGGCTCTTGCCGCAGCCCATGAAGCCGCAGAGGTACACGGAAGCGGTCATATCAGATCCTCCATATCGGAGATTATCTTGTTGATATCATCGGTTTTGTAGGAAGCGTTGTCCCATATCTCGTGAGCCGCAACCGCCTGAAGCACCAGCATAGCCATTCCGGTCATAGCCTTCGCGCCCTTTTCACGGGCGGTCTTGGCGAGGAGGGTCACCTTGGGGTTGTAAACCGCGTCGAACACGTATTTTACGCCGTCGAGCACAGCGGGAGTGCAGGGCATTCTGTCCACCTTCGGGAACATTCCCACCGGGCAGGCGTTGACGAGCAGGTCGAACTGAGCGCCTTCCGGAAAGTCGCAGCGGTCGAGAGCCGCGCCGCTGATGAATGCGATCCGTACCTTTGCGTCGGGCTTGAGCGCCTTGATCTCCTTTACGACCTCCTCGGCGAGAGCCTTATCGGACTGAAGCGCTGCGATAGTCAGGTCGCCGCCTTCAAGCGCGGTTTCTATCGCCATCATTCTGCCGACGCCGCCGCAGCCGATGAGCAGCACTCTGGAATTCAGAGAAGCTCCGAGAGCCGCGATGGACTTTGTGAATCCGATAACGTCGGTGTTGTAGCCGATCTTTTCGTCCTTTCCGACTTTGATGCAGTTGACCGAGCGGTAGCGCTGAGCGCCTGCGTCCAGTCTGTCGCAGAAGTCGATGATAGACACCTTGTGCGGGATTGTGATATTGAATCCGTCGAGTGTCGAGAGGAAATCGAACTTATCGTGAAGCTCCTCCGGCGCGATGTCGTACATCTGGTAATCCACGGTCTCGCCGTCCAGCGCGAACAGCGCGGTGTGGATCTGCGGGGAGAGGGAGTGTCCGAGGGGGTGTCCTAAAATTCCGAATTTACGCATATTAATTAACCTTTCAGCCTTTCAGAGCGGCGAGAGCCTTTTCAAGAGTTTCAGCATTTTCGATGTGCATTGCGTTTGCGCTGCGGTCGAACTTCTTAACAAGACCGGTCAGAACCTTGCCGGGGCCGAGTTCAACGTAAGCTTCGATTCCGGCGGACTGCATAGCGGTCAGCTCGTCAACGAATTTAACCGGGGAGCAGATGTGCGCCGCGAGGTAGGAGGGCATGTCGGAGAAGTCGTCCAACTTCCTGCCGTAGAGGTTGGAGTAGAAATCGCAGTTGGGAGCCTTGAACGGGAACCCTGCGATCTCGCCCTTGAACTTCTCAGCCGCGCCTGCCATGAGCTTGGTGTGGAACGCCGCGGAAACTGCGAGCTTCACTGCGCGCTTGCCCATCTCGGCGAACTTTGCCACAGCCTCGTCGATAGCTGCGGATTCGCCTGCGATGACGGTCTGCTGCGGGCTGTTGTAGTTAGCGGGAGCGCAGAAGCCGTTTACTTCTTCGCATACCTTTGCGATGGTCTCGTTGTCGCTGCCGATGATGGCCGCCATGGAGCCTCCGGTGGCTTCCGCCGCCTCAGCCATAGCCGCAGCGCGGAGCTTTATAGCCTTGAACGCGTCCTCCATGCCGAGCATTCCGGAAGCGTACATAGCTGCGTATTCGCCGAGGGAGTGACCCGCAGCGGCGCAGTTGTCGATACCATTCTCGCGTGCCGCCGCGAGAGCGAGCAGGGAAGTGGTGAAAATAGCCGGCTGGGAAAGCCTGGTCTGCGCGAGCTCCTCGGGGGTGGAATCGCTGAGCTTCCTGGCGAGGTCGAATCCCATTATATCAGAGCCGCACTCGAGTATCTGTTTCGCCGCAGAGGATTTCTCCGCAAGCTCCGCGCCCATGCCCGGGTACTGTGAACCCTGTCCGGAAAATAAGAAAACTGTCTTCATGTGAACCTCCATATGATTTTAATGTTTATCGTTTATTTTCAATAAAATGCTTTTCAAATTCCGAATTAAGAATTCCGAATTTAAATTGTTGCTTCCGCGTGCCTTGTTACGTGGCAGCCGATGTTTACCGCTACCGGAAGTCCTGCGATGTGGGTCGCGGATTTCTCAATGTTGACGTACAGCGCGGTGACTGTTCCGCCGAAGCCCTGGGAGCCTATTCCGAGCGCGTTTATGCTGTCGAGCATCTGCTGTTCAAGCTCTGCGTAGACCGGGTCGGGATTACGCTTGGAAAGGTCGCGGCAGAGCGCTTTTTTCGCAAGGTACGCGGAGTACTCGAAGTCGCCGCCGATCCCCACGCCGACAACTATCGGGGGACATGGATTGCTTCCCGCGAGGCTGACGCACTCGGTCACGAAATCCACGATATCCTGCTTGGAAGCGGACGGTGTGAACATTTTCAGCCGCGACATGTTTTCGCTTCCGAATCCCTTCGGAGCCGCCATCAGGTGGATCTTGTCGCCGGGGACGATCCGCGTGTGTATCACCGCCGGGGTGTTGTTGTTCGTGTTCCTGCGCTCGAGCGGGTCGCCGACGATGGACAGGCGGAGCTTTCCGTTGACGTAGCCCTGGGCTACTCCGGCGTTCACCGCGTCCTCGAACGCGTCTCCGGTGATGTGGACGTCCTGCCCGATATCAGCGAATATTACCGCCATTCCAGTGTCCTGGCAGATGGGCACGCCGAGTTCCGCGGCGCAGTCGATGTTGCTGACGATATCGCCGAGCACGCTGCGGCACAGTTCGCTTTCCTCGCGCTGAATGCTGCCTGAGATGCATTCGCGCATTCCGCAGGGGAGCTTCAGGTTAGCCTGCTCGCACAGCTTTGCGACGGTTTCGGTTATGGCTGATGATGGAATTTCTCGCATTGATCATATTCCTTTCTCTTTCTTATATGATAGCATTGCGCGTTTTCAGTGCCGCGAAATGCGGTCAAATGCAATTATTCAGTGAGATAATCGGCAAATTCGGCATGCTTGTTGAAAAAAACTGTTGACAAATCCGCCGTAATGCGGTAAAATAAATATGGTATGTCATATTCTGCCTTGATTCTTCTGGCATTATATGGCAGAGAATCTGAGAATGATAAACACCATGTTTATTATACTATATATTGACGAGAAAATCAAGGAGAATTTTTAATGAGCGGAATTGAGATCTTAGGAACGGGCAGCTATGTGCCGGAATTCGTTGCCGATAACAACAAGTTCGCAGAGTTCCTCGACACATCTGACGAATGGATAACGCCACGTACGGGAATCAAGCAGCGCCATATCCTGACCGACAAGCCCGGCTATTACATGGGCATTGAGGCGGCGAAGAAGGCGCTGGACGACGCGGGAGTAAAGCCCGAGGAGGTCGACCTGGTGCTGGTATCCACCTGCACACCGGATTTCTTCTATCCCTCCACCGCGTGCCTTATCCAGAAGAAGATAGGCGCGGTGAACGCTGCCGCATTCGACGTTAACAGCGCATGCACCGGCTTCATCACAGCGACGGATATCGCGCAGAAGTACCTCGAGAGCGGTCATTACAAGACGATACTTGTCGTAGCCTGCGAGAAGCTGTCCGGTCAGCTTGACTACACCGACCGTTCCATGTGCATACTGTTCGGAGACGCTTCCGGCGCGGTGGTGTACAGAAAGTCCGACAAGCCGTTCTACTCCATGCTCGGCGCTGACGGCGACGAGTTTGAGGCTCTTTACTGCAAGATAAACTACGACCCCAACTGCCCGTTCTACGGCACGAAGGAGGGCGAGGAACCCTGGGACGCCATGTTCGACACGGATTCCAAGCGCAAGTACCTCCAGAGCGACGGACACGCGGTCTACAAGTTCGCGGTGAACGCCATGGCGAACGCCGTTAAGAACGTAGCGGCGCAGGGCGGCTACGACATCAACGATCTTGACATCGTTATCCCGCACCAGGCTAACCTCCGTATCATCAAGAAGGCTACCGAGATACTCGGTATCCCGGAGGAGAAGGTCTACACCAACATCGCCCGCATGGGCAACGTATCCAGCGCTTGCATTCCGGTATGCCTTGACGAGATGAGAAAGCAGGGCATGGTGAAGCCGGGTCAGAAGATCTGCTTTGTGGGATTCGGCGCAGGACTTACCTACGGCGCGCTCATATTCGAAACTTGATTTGATATACGAAAGGAATTTATTATGGCAGGAACAGCGATAATCACCGGCTCCAGCCGGGGAATAGGCGCAGCTATCGCAAAGCGCCTTGCAAAGGACGGCTACAATATCGTTATAAACGACGTTTCACAGGAGATCCTCGACGCGGCGGGAAAGGAAGTCGCAGAGGAGTGCCGCAGCTTTGGCGTTGAGGCTGAGTGCTACGCGGCGGACGTTTCCGATTACGCGCAGTGCGAGGGTCTTGTGAAGTGGGTCAAGGAGCGCTTCGGCACTATCGACGTGCTGATAAACAACGCCGGTATCACCCGCGACGGTCTGATGGCTCAGATGAGCGAGGAAAATTACGACCTCGTTATCCGCGTTAATCAGAAGTCCGTGTTCAACATGACGAAGCTTGCGGGCAAGGTCATGATACGCCAGCGCAGCGGCAGGATCGTGAATCTTGCTTCCGTTGCCGGTCTTTACGGCAACCCGGGTCAGATGAACTACTCAGCTTCCAAGGGCGCTATAATCGCGATGACAAAGACCACCGCGAAGGAGCTGGGCAGCCGCGGGATCACCTGCAATGCGGTAGCTCCGGGATTCATTCAGACCCCGATGACCGACAAGCTCACCGAGGATCAGCGCAATGCAATGCTGGCTCAGATCGCTATGAAGCGCTACGGTCAGCCCGAGGAGATCGCAGGCGTGGTATCTTTCCTGTGCAGCCCGGATTCTTCCTACGTAACAGGACAGATAATCGAAATTAGCGGCGGACTGAGCATGTAATTAAATTCGGAATTCATAATTAGGAATTCGGAATTTCGGTTGTCCCACTTCGTGGGACGTATTATAATTCGATATAATCGGATAACCGCCGCGGCAGTGGCACAATAATTACGAATTCCGCATTCATAATTCCGAATTTGCAAATTTCACCCGTGCATAAGGTCACCTCTAAAAACCTTGTTTGAGTGAAAATGTGTATAGCACACCGACTGCTTCTTCAAACCTCCTCGTAAGGCATACAGCCTTACTTCGTCGGCTTTCATCGCATTCGGCGCACTCTACCCATTTTCCCTTTTCAAACCGGTTTTTAGAGGTTCCCATAAGAAAATCAAAATCTACAAATTGTTGGAGGAACAACGTTTAATGGATAGACGAGTGGTAATAACCGGACTGGGAGCAGTCACCCCCTGCGGAAATTCACCCGAGGAGCTGTGGAACAGCCTGATGGCTGGCAGGCACGGCTTCGAGCTTGCACCCTGGTTTCCGGATCAGGAGCCTGACAACCTTTCCGTGGTTTCAAGAGTAAAGAACTTCGACGCTTCGGAGTACTTCGATAAGAAGGAGCTGCGCCGCAACGACGTCATCGTGCAGTACGCAGTGTACTGCGCAATGCAGGCTCTCAAGGACGCCGGAACAGACCTCAAGGACATCGACCCCTACCGCGTCGGCGTAGTGATCGGCAGCGGGATCGGCGGTATCTACACGACTGAGGAAGAAATGGCGAACTACCATAACAAGGGCAACAAGCGCGTGGGAGTTTTCACCATCACCAAGATGATAGGCAACATGGCTGCCGGCGAGGTGGCTATCCGCACCGGCTTCAAGGGAAGCAACTTCTGCGTTACCACAGCCTGCGCGAGCGGCACTCAGTCGATAGGCGAGGCGTTCCGTTCCATCAAGCACGGCTACCTTGACGCTGCGATCGCCGGAGGTACGGAGCACAGCGACATCGGATTCTGCTACGCTTCGTTCAACAATATGCATGCGGTCACACGCTCCACCGATGTGGACAGAGCCTCCATTCCGTTCGACGCGGAGAGAAGCGGATTCGTACTCGGCGACGGCTGCGGACTGCTGGTGCTTGAGGAATACGAGCATGCTAAGGCGCGCGGCGCGAAGATCTACGCTGAGATATGCGGCTACGGCAGCACCTGCGACGCTTACCACGAGACAAGCCCCGACCCCGAGGGCAAGGGCGGCGCGATGGCAATGAAGTTCGCATACCAGGAGGCCGGAATGAAGCCGGAGGATATCAACTATATCAACGCTCACGGAACCTCCACCTCCATGAACGACCGCACCGAAACAATGGCTATCAAGGAAGCATTCGGAGACCACGCGAAGAACATCGCCGTAAACTCCACAAAGTCCATGACCGGACACTTGCTCGGCGCTGCCGGCGGCGTTGAGGCTGTAGTTACCGCAATGTCCATCAGGAACAGCAAGGTTCACATGACCCTTGGCTACAAGGTACCCGATCCCGAGTGCGACCTCGACTACGTTACCGAGGGCGCAAGAGACATGAAGATCACCGGCGCTCTGAGCAATTCGCTGGGCTTCGGCGGACACAACGGCTGCATCTGCATGCGCCCTGTTGACTGAACCGGAAAGGAGAGCTGAACATGGCAAACAAGAACACCATAGAACCGCGCGCCATTGAGGACACCGTCGAGTGTATCGAAGCGCTGGCTGAAATAGTTAAGAAAAACGACCTCGGAAAGCTCAAGATAAACACCGAGACCTATGAAATAGTTATCGAGGGCAGACCCTGCCCGCCTCCCATGCCCGCTCCCATGCCGATGATGGGCGTACCCGCACCGGCTGCGGCTCCCGCGCAGAATGCTCCGGCGCAGGCCGCTCCTGCGGCTGAGGCTGCGGTTTCCGGCAATATCATCACCTCTCCGATAGTCGGAACGTTCTACGCTTCCCCTTCCCCGGAGAAGCCCGCGTTCGTAAAGGTCGGCGACGCCGTTAACGCAGGCGACGTTGTTTGCATTATCGAGAGCATGAAGCTCATGAACGAGATAAACAGCGAGTTCAGCGGAAAGGTCGCAGAGATCTACGCAAAGGACGGTCAGGCTGTTGAATACGGTCAGAAGCTGATGAGAATAGAGTAAGGAGCAGGTCATGACATTAAATCTTGAACAGATAAAGGAAATTATCCCTCACCGCGACCCGTTCCTGCTCATCGACGAAGTCACCGAGCTGGAGCCGGGCGTTAGCGTCACCGCCAAGAAGTACCTCAAGCCGGACGAATACTGGTTCAAGGGCCATTTCCCGGGACAGCCGGTTCAGCCTGGCGTGCTGATGATAGAAATGCTGGCTCAGGCGGGCGCGGTATGCGCTCTGTCGCTCCCTGAAAACAAGGGCAAGATCGCGTTCTTCGCAGGTATCGACAAGGCGAGATTCCGTGGGACGGTAGGTCCCGGCGACACCCTGGAGCTTCACGTCACAATGACAAAGAAGAAGGGTCCGATAGGCTTCGGCGACGCCGTTGCCACCGTCAACGGCAAGAAGGTAGTCACCGCTGAAATTTCCTTCGCCGTGGCAGACCCCGCACCCAAGTCTGAATAAAATCTGGAGCTGACAGAATGTTTAACAAGATACTTATTGCGAACCGCGGCGAGATAGCGATACGCATTATGCGCGCCTGCCGCGAGCTCGGTATAAAGACCGTTGCGGTGTATTCCGAGGCTGACCGCTCCGCGCTGCATGCCCAGATAGCCGACGAGGCGGTATGCATAGGACCTGCGGCTTCCAAGGACAGCTATCTCAACACCAAGGCGATAATCGCGGCATGCGAGATAACCCACGCCCAGGCTATTCACCCGGGTTTCGGATTCCTGTCTGAAAACGCAGATTTCGCGCGGCTGTGCAGGACCTGCGGAATTACGTTTATAGGTCCGTCCCCGGAGGTCATGGACGCGATGGGCGACAAGGCTTCCGCAAAGCAGACGATGATATCTGCGGGAGTCCCGGTCGTTCCCGGCTCCGACGGCATAGTACCCACCATCGAGGAGGCGCGCAAGGTAGCCGCCGAGATAGGCTACCCCGTAATGATAAAGGCAACCGCAGGCGGCGGCGGACGCGGAATCCGTCTCGCGGAGAGCGAGGAGCACCTTGAGCAGCAGTACCTTGCGGCTCAGCAGGAGGCGCTCGCGTGCTTCGGCAACGGCGATGTGTACATTGAGAAGTTCATCGTGAACCCGCGCCATGTGGAGATACAGCTCCTTGCCGACAACCACGGCAACGTGGTTCACCTCGGCGAGCGCGAGTGCTCGTTACAGCGCCACAATCAGAAGGTGCTTGAGGAAAGCCCCAGCCCGATTATGACTCCGGAGCTGCGCGAAAAGATGGGTACGGCTGCGGTGGCAGCGGCAAAGGTCAGCGGCTATCAGAATGCCGGAACTATTGAGTTTCTCGTTGACAAGGACAGAAATTTCTACTTCATGGAGATGAACACCCGTATCCAGGTCGAGCACCCGGTAACCGAGCTTGTCACCGGAATCGACCTCGTAAAGGCGCAGATACGCATTGCAGCGGGGGAGAAGCTGTGGTTCACGCAGGACGACGTCCATCTCACCGGACACGCGATAGAGTGCCGCATCAACGCGGAGGATCCGAGGCATAACTTCCGCCCCTGCCCGGGCAAGATAAAGTCGCTGCATGTTCCCGGAGGATTCGGAGTGCGCATAGACAGCGCAGTGTATGCGGGATATCAGATTCCGCCCTACTACGACAGCATGATAGCGAAGCTGCTCGTTAAGGCTCCGACACGCGACGAGGCTATAAAGAAAATGCGCGTTGCCCTGTCTGAGTTCATCATCGAGGGCGTTGAAACGAACATTGATTTCCAGCTTTGCCTGCTGAAGGACGAGGATTTCGAGGCAGGTAATTTCGACATAGGTTTCCTGAACCGCAAAAACGTGATGGGGGAGTGAGCTGAATGGCAATTGAGGATCTTTTCAAAATAGTCAAGGAGCGCTTTGTGGCTGAGCAGCCCGCAGTACCCGCTTCCCAGGAGGGCGACGTTGAGATACCGCAGGATCTGCTGTTCAAGTGCCCCCGCTGCGGCGCGGTAGTATACAACCGCGAGTTCACAGCCGCGATGAAGGTTTGCCCGAAGTGCAGCTATCACGCGCGTCTGACATGGCAGGAGCGCCTGGAGCTCACCGCCGACAAGGACAGCTTTGTTGAGCTTGACGCCGATATGAAGTCGCTGAATCCTATCGGCTTCCCGAAGTACGAGGATAAAATCGCGAAAATGCAGCAGCAGTGCGACATGAACGACGCGATAAAGACCGGCGTGTGCACTATCCGCGGTTATCGCACGGTCATCGGAATCATGGACTCCCACTTTTTCATGGCGAGCATGGGAAGCGTTGTCGGCGAGAAGATAGCACGGGCGTTCGAGTACGCCACCGAGCATAATCTTCCGGTCGTGATGTTCACGGCTTCCGGCGGCGCGAGAATGCAGGAGGGCATAATCTCCCTCATGCAGATGGCTAAGACCAGCGGTGCAGTCAAGCGCCACAGCGACGCGGGCGGACTTTACATCTCGGTCATGACCGACCCCACCACCGGCGGAGTTACGGCTTCCTTTGCGAGCCTCGGCGACATCATACTTGCCGAGCCGAAGGTGCTCATCGGCTTCGCGGGAAGGCGCGTTATCCAGGACACGATACGCCAGCGGCTGCCCGACGACTTCCAGTCCGCGGAGTTCCAGGAGAAATGCGGCTTCGTTGATATGATAGTCGAGCGCGGCATGATGAGGAAGCGAATTTCAAATATTCTGAAGCTGCACGGCTTCCCGAAGGAGGCTTACAGAAGATGAGCAATTTAACAGCCTGCGAAAGGCTCGAGCTTATACGCCATAAGGACAGACCCACGGTCAACGACTATATCCCGGCGATGTTCACCCGGTTCATGGAGTTCCACGGCGACCGCCTTTTCGGCGACGACGCGGCGATAATCGGCGGAATCGGATACCTCAGCGATACTCCGGTGACTGTTATCGCGCAGGTCAAGGGCAGAAACCTCGAGGAAAACAAGCGCACGAATTTCTCCATGCCCCACCCGGAGGGCTACCGCAAGGCGCTCCGTCTTGCGAAGCAGGCGGAGAAGTTCCACCGTCCGGTGATCTGCCTTGTGGACACTCCCGGCGCATTCTGCGGCGTTGAGGCTGAAGAACGCGGTCAGGGCGAAGCGATAGCGCGAAATCTCTACGAGTTCATGACACTCAGGACGCCGGTGATATCCGTGGTGCTTGGCGAGGGCGGCTCCGGCGGAGCGCTCGCTCTTGCGGTCTGCGACGAGCTTGCGATGCTTGAGAACGCGCTCTACTCGGTAATAAGCCCCCGCGGCGCGGCGTCCATTCTGTGGAAGGACGGCACCAAGGAGAAGGAAGCCTGCGAAATGCTGAAGATCACCGCCGAGGATCTCATGAAGTTCGGCGTGTGCGACAAGATAATCGCGGAGCCCACCGGCGGCGCCCACATGAGCCGCGAGCAGACAGCCGATAACATCTACGAGTACCTTGTGGACGCGGTATACCGCCTGAAGAAGTCCGAAATTGACGAGCTTCTCGAGAAGCGTTATGCGAAATTTAGAAAAATCGGCATGTTTACTGAATAATTTTGTAGAAATTTCTTTGGAAAAAATTCATTCCGGGGCTTGAATATTTGTGTGGTATGTTATATAATATATCATGAAATGTTTCCGGAAGGAACTTATAATTAATTTGGAGGGTATATACAATGGTATTTGACAAGGTTAAGGAGCTTATCTCCGAGCAGCTCGACGTTAAGGCTGACGACATCACCGAGGCTTCCAACATTCAGGACGATCTGGGCGCTGATTCCCTGGACGTTGTTGATCTGGTAATGGCTCTTGAGGACGAGTTCGATGTTGAGATCCCCGAGGATCAGGTCGAGAACATCAAGACTGTCGGCGATATCGTAAAGTTCATCGAGGACAAGCAGTAATTTATAGCACAGATATTCCCGCTGTATCAGGGTCAGCTCTGTACGGCGGGATTTTTGTATCTGTTCCGATGTTTTGCACAATTGCGCATATGAATTCCGCTGATGCATAGCATTGACTGCATGCCAACATCATTTTTTATTGTGAAATTCTTGACAGATAATGAAAAGTGGTATATAATATAATTGTATATTTATGTCGGGGACTCCCCGGTGACTCTAAACAAACAAGGAGCAAAGATATGGGACTTACATTGACTGAAAAGATCATCAAGGCGCACATCATCGACGGCGAGATGGTAAAGGGAACAGAGATCGGTCTGAAGATCGACCAGACCCTTACGCAGGACGCAACTGGTACAATGGCTTACCTCCAGTTCGAGGCTATGGGCGTTGACCGCGTAAAGACTGAGCGCTCCGTGGCATACATCGACCACAACACGCTCCAGAGCGGCTTTGAGAATGCCGACGACCACAGATTTATCGGTTCTGTTGCAAAGAAGCACGGTATCTGGTTCTCACGTCCCGGCAACGGTATCTGTCATCAGGTACATCTCGAGCGCTTCGGCAAGCCCGGCAAGACCCTTATCGGCTCCGACAGCCACACCCCGACCGGCGGCGGTATCGGCATGCTGGCAATGGGCGCAGGCGGTCTTGACGTTGCAGTTGCAATGGGCGGCGGCGCTTACTACATAACAATGCCGAAGGTAGTTAAGATCAATCTCACCGGAAAGCTCAACGACTGGGTTTCCGCAAAGGACGTTATCCTGGAAGTTCTCCGTCAGCTCTCCGTTAAGGGCGGCGTTGGCAAGGTAATGGAGTACACCGGCGAGGGCGTAAAGAGCCTGTCCGTTCCGGAGCGCGCTACCATCACCAACATGGGCGCAGAGCTTGGCGCTACCACCTCTATTTTCCCGTCCGACGAGACTACTCTCCAGTTCCTCAAGGCTCAGGGCAGAGAAGAGGACTACGTTCCGATGTCCGCAGACCCCGACGCAGTTTACGATGAGGAAGTAAACATCGACCTTTCCAAGCTGGTTCCGCTTGCAGCTTGTCCCCACAGCCCTGACAACGTTAAGACCGTCGAGGAGATCGGCAAGATCAAGATCGACCAGGTATGTATAGGTTCATGCACCAACTCCTCCCTCCAGGATATGCGCAAGGTTGCCCACATTCTCAAGGGTAAAACCGTTCACCCGGACGTAAGCCTTGCTATCGCTCCCGGCTCCAAGCAGGTGTTCAATCAGATCGCCGAGGACGGCACTCTGTCTATCCTCATCGCGGCTGGCGCGAGAATCCTCGAGAGCGCATGCGGTCCCTGCATAGGCATGGGTCAGTCCCCGAACAGCAAGGGTATCTCCCTGCGTACCTTCAACCGTAACTTCCTCGGCAGAAGCGGCACCAAGGACGCTCAGATCTACCTCGTTTCCCCGGAGACCGCAGCCATCTCCGCTATCACCGGAGTATTCACCGACCCGCGCACCTGCGGCGAAATGCCCGCTTATGTAATGCCCGAGAAGTTCATCATCAATGATAACATGGTAGTACCTCCCGCAGCACCCGAGGAAGCTCCGAACGTTGAGATACTCCGCGGCCCGAACATCAAGCCGTTCCCGGTAAACAAGCCGCTGGCTGAGTCTATCGAGTCCGGCGTTACCCTCAAGGTAGGCGACAACATCACCACCGACCACATCATGCCCGCAGGCGCTAAGATACTGCCCCTGCGCTCCAACATTCCGGCTATCTCCGAGTACTGCTTCACCGTATGCGACGAGACCTTCCCGAAGCGCGCAAAGGAAGCAGGCACAAGCATTATCGTCGGCGGAACCAACTACGGTCAGGGTTCTTCCAGAGAGCACGCGGCGCTTGCTCCGCTGTACCTGGGCGTTAAGGCTATCATCTGCAAGAGCTTTGCAAGAATCCACCGTCAGAACCTCATCAACAATGGAATCCTTCCGCTGGAGTTCGTGAACGAGGCTGACTACGACAGGATCGAGCAGGGCGACGACCTCGTTATCGCAAATATCCGCAATATCGTTGAGAACGGCGGAAAGATCATCGTTGAGGACAAGACAAAGGGCTTCAGCTTCGAAGTCAAGTGCGAGCTTTCCGAGCGCGGCAAGGGCATGATGCTCGCAGGCGGTCTGCTGAACTACACAAAGGCTAACGGCTAAATGAGAACGATATGAAAGGCTGGGCTTGCTTTTTCATGGCTCTTTCGGCTTTTCTTGCCGGAGTACTGGCGGGCGGCAGATTGTTTCCCGCCAGCGGCTCCATCGGCTGAGGAAATAAAATAATCAACTGCTTCGACGCGAAGCACCGGTGAAAGGAAATTTACAATGGCTGATAAGATTCAGATGACCACTCCGCTGGTAGAGATGGACGGCGACGAGATGACCCGTATCATATGGAAGATGATCAAGGATATCCTGATCACTCCGTATGTTGACCTCAAGACCGATTACTACGACCTGGGCCTTGTTCACAGAAACGAGACCAACGACCAGGTAACTATAGACTCCGCGAACGCAACCAAGAAGTACGGCGTAGCGGTAAAGTGCGCGACCATCACACCGAACGCACAGCGCATGACCGAGTACAACCTCAAGGAGATGTGGAAGTCCCCGAACGGCACTATCCGCGCTATCCTGGACGGCACCGTATTCAGAAAGCCTATTCTTGTAAAGGGAATTGTTCCGTATATTCCGACCTGGACTAAGCCCATCACCATCGCGCGTCACGCATACGGCGACATCTACAAGAACACCGAGATGAAGGTAGCGCAGGGCAGCAAGGCTGAGCTGGTAGTCACCGACAAGGACGGCAGGGAGACCCGCGCGCTCATTCACGATTTCAAGAACAGCGACGGCGTTGTACAGGGGGTTCACAACCTCGACAAGTCGATCTCCAGCTTCGCAAGAGCGTGCTTCAACTACGCTCTCGGCGCAAAGGAGAGCCTGTGGTTCGCGGCTAAGGATACCATCTCCAAGACTTACGACCACCGTTTCAAGGACATCTTCGCCGAGATCTACGAGAACGAGTACAAGGAGAAGTTCGCAGAGGCTGGCATTGAGTACTTCTACACCCTCATCGACGACGTTATCGCAAGAGTTATCCGCTCCGAGGGCGGCTTCATCTGGGCGTGCAAGAACTACGACGGTGACGTTATGTCCGACATGCTGGCGACCGCGTTCGGCTCCCTGGGTCTGATGACCTCCGTTCTGGTTTCCCCGGACGGCGTTTACGAGTACGAGGCGGCTCACGGAACCGTAACCCGCCACTACTACAACTACCTCAAGGGTGAAAAGACCTCCACCAACCCGATCGCTACCATCTTCGCATGGAGCGGCGCGCTCAGAAAGCGCGGCGAGCTGGACAACATTCCGGCTCTGTGCGACTACGCTGACAAGCTCGAGAAGGCTTCCATTCAGACGATGGAGGACGGAGTTATGGACAAGAACCTCGCGGCTATGTCCAAGCTGGAGAGCAAGCGCCCGGTTGACACGGAAACATTCCTGACTGAGATAAACAGCCGTCTTGCAAAGCTGATGGGCTGATTTTCCCGGCACAGCGCATGAGGCAAGAGGAGGTTAGGCAATGCAGAAGAGCAACATTTCAAATTCAGTCATACGCAGACTGCCGCGGTACTACCGTTTCCTCGGCGAGCTGCTCAACCAGGATATTCAGAAGATCTCCTCCCGTGAGCTGTCGGAGAAAATGCGGCTTACAGCTTCGCAGATCCGTCAGGATCTCAACTGCTTCGGCGGATTCGGTCAGCAGGGCTACGGCTACAACGTGGCGGAGCTTCGACGTCAGATCGGGCATATCCTCGGTCTCGACCAGCACGACAAGATAATTCTCATCGGCGCTGGAAACCTCGGCAGAGCCATCACGGTGCATATCGGCTTCCAAAAGTACGGCTACGAGCTTGCCGGTATCTTCGACAGCAATATTTCTCTTGAGAATATCGAGATATCAGGCATAAAGATCATGCACACCAACCGTCTTGCGGAATTCTGCAAGGAAAACCACCCGAAAATGGCGGTGCTGTGTATTCCGAAGAGCGGCGCGAAGGAAATGGTGCAGAAGCTCCTTGACCTCGGCGTTAACGCATTCTGGAACTTCTCGCATTATGATATCCACTACGATCACCCGGAGGCGGCGGTGGAGAACGTCCACCTGACCGACAGCCTGATGACGCTGTCCTACGCGGCGCGCAGGCAGGAGGAGTATTCTGCGGAACCATCATCGGAAGAGGAGAACACGGAAGAATAAAAAGTGCCGTTCCGTATCAACGGGGCGGCTTTGCGTTTGGAGGAACGGCATGACGATAAAGGAAGTCAGCGAAAGATACGGTGTGTCGCAGGATACGCTGAGATATTACGAAAAAGCCGGGTTAGTGCCGGAGGTCACGCGTACTGCCGGAGGTATCCGCGACTATCAGCCGGACGATCTCGGCTGGCTGGAGCTTGCGCTGTGCATGCGCAGCGCGGGACTGCCGGTCAGCGGCATAGTTGAGTACCGCAAGCTGTTCCAGCAGGGCGAGAGCACTATCCCGCAGCGGCTGAAGCTCCTGACCGACCAGCGCGAGGAGCTCCTCAGCATGAAAAACCAGATAGAGCAGACTCTGGAGCGCCTGAACTACAAAATCAGCGTCTACGAGCGGGCGACAAAAACTGGCATCCTGTCCTGGGACGAGGAAGAAAAGTGCAGCGGAGACTGTGATGGATAAATTCTCGGTCGTGGTTAACGGGCTTGGCAATGTGGCGGTCGGCTGCGTTCAGCACCAGGGCGCCCGGGAGCAGCAGGAGGACAGCGTTGGATTCACTCCGGTCAACGGCGACCCTATGGACGGGTTTCTGGCTGTGGTCGCCGACGGCATGGGCGGAATGGCTTCCGGCGCATTCGTCAGCGGCTGGACGGTGCGGAGAATGCTGGAAGCCGAAATTGGCAGATCCGGCGAGGCACCTGAAAAGCAGCTCTGCGAAGCCGCCCGCCGCATAAGCGGTGAAATAGCCGCCGGCGGCAGCCGCGGAGGTTCCACGATGGCGGCGGTGTATCTAGACAGCGCCGGGGTGCATATCTGCTCTGTAGGCGACAGCCGCGTGTACATGCAGCGCGGGGGAGTCCTGACCAGGCTCACCGAGGACGGCGATTACATGAGCACCCTTCTTGACAGGGTCATCGGCGGGGAACTTACGTTCCGGCAGGCTGCGGAGGATCCCGAGCGGGATTCTCTGACGCAGTTCATGGGCGGCGGAGTGAATATCCAGCCGGACGCCACACGGGCGCCGATACGTCCGGAATCCGGCGACAGGCTGCTGATATGCAGCGACGGCGTGTACAACGCCGTAAACGAGCAGACGCTGCTCCAGTCGCTGACGCTGAGCGCAGCCGCTGCTGCCGAGGATATTCTTGGCAGAGTGCTTGCGAAGGGCTACGCGAATCAGGACAACCTGACTGCGGCGGTTCTGGAGTTCCGTGAAATAACGCATGAACCGCATGCAGATGAACCAGAGGCTTCGGAAAACTCAGGCGGGATTGCTGTGAAGCTCCATGCGGACTGCACCTACTACACCAGTGCCGGAGGATCGGATCACAACGAGGACAGCGTTTACTGCGGGCGCGGGATCTACGCCGCCGCCGATGGACTGGGAGGTCACAGCGGAGGCGCTGCGGCTTCTCAGGCGGCGGTAAATTACATAGCGAATGCTGCGAAGCGCTCCGGAGGGGTTCTGGAAGTCGGCATGGCGGAGCTTTTCGAGGGCGCGAATACAGCAGTGCGGAAACTCGGAGGAGGTCTGACGACCATTGCGGCGGGAGCGCTGCGCGAAGGGAAATTCATTCTCGGGAACGTCGGCGACAGCAGGGTGTATTACTTCCGGAACGGCAGGGTGATCGCGCAGACGCGTGATCATTCCGTGTGCCAGGCGGCGGTGGAGCTTGGGCAGCTCACTCCGGAGCAGATACGCGGCAGCGAGGATCGTGTGAAGCTGCTGAAGGTTCTTGGGAACTTCGATCGGCTGGAGCTGAAGCGCCAGCCAGAGCAGATACCAGCAATGAACGGCGACGCATTTCTGATATGCACAGACGGTTTCTGGGAGCATGTCCACGAACGGGAGATGGAGTGCGACCTTGTAAAATCAGATTCCCCCACAGAGTGGCGCGACAGAATGCTGAAACGGCTGCTCCTCAGGACAGGTAACAGCGGCGATAATTACACAGCGCTGTGCGGATTTATCACAGACGAGCCGGAGAATCCGGCTCCCCGAAAAAAGCCGCGTAGGTTCGTGCGTTTTCTGATATCCGCGGCAGCGGCGCTTCTTATGATCGGAGGTCTGATTGCGGCGCTGGTTTTCCTTTCGGGGGACAGCGGGGCAGAAGAAAGCTCGTCCAGTCTGGCTGATACGATTAGGTAAACTAAAGGTCACCTCTAAAAACCTCATGTGAGCGAAAATGTGCAGTGCGCACCATCTTCGTCGTCAAACCTCCTCGTAAGGCATACAGCCTTACTTCGTCGGCTTTCCTAGAATCTGGTACACCCTGCCCATTTTTGCTTTTCACACCGGTTTTTAGAGGTTCCCTAAAATTACACGTGTGTCAGAAACTAAAAGAGCGTTGAAAATGCGCCATTAATTTTAGGGGTGATCATAAGAGAAACGGGGGAAAACTATTGTTTTCCCCACACATATTCAGCATTTTAAAAGCGCAGAGTCGCTGAGATCTGTATTCCACAGGTTACTTGAAATTAACGGCGTGAATGAGAAGCTGGACAAAATATTTTAATAGCACTTCGCTAAAGACAAAGGGCGTCACCACTGAATGTTGGTGACGCCTTCGCTATTTGTCATTTTGGAGACGCGTTCTGTTGACCGCGGCCGTGGTCTGTTCAAGGCTGAAATCAGTTTTTTACTTGCTTTCAGCAGGCTCCTTTTCCTCTGAGGTTTCATTCTCTTCGGTTTTTTTCTTCCGGTTCTTTTTGGAGTCGGAATTTTTTTCACTGGAACCAGAAGCGCGTTCAGCCTCTGCGGAGCCTTCGGACTGCTTTGCCATCTTTGCCGCGCGCTTTCTCTTAATGAGTATCGTCCACAGAACAATATTGATAAGCGCAATGAGAACGCAGCCGCCGATTATCACCACCGGAACCCACTCAAGCTGCTGGAGCTGAACGCAGAAGAATCCGCTGTTTCCGTCAAGCGCCGGATCTTCAACGATAAGGTAGTGACCGTTCTGTGTGAACTCCAACGACTTCCACGAACCGTTGACATACTGCATTACATTCAGTGAACCCCTGCCCTCCGGCGCAAGGAATCTGAGCTGTGTTACGCCGCCGTTGACATTACCGCTGATGCTGACAAGCCTCAGCTCGCTGTTGTTGTCCGGAGGGAACACGCTGCTGCTCTGGGTGGATACCTTCAGAGTGCTTCCGTCGTCGAACAGGCCGTCAGCCAGAACCAGCGGGAATCCGTTCTCGGACTGCTCGCCGCTTTCGATGACCGTAACATACGGAGTGTAGATCGCCTCGACTTCGACAGGGAATGTGATGAAGCTGCTGTCGAAATCAGTCCACTCAGCGAAGCAGCCATCCTTTGCGGGGATCTCCGGGAAATCCGAAGCGCGCAGCGCTCCGCCGTAGTTCACTGCAACAGTGCTGATAACGTCGCCGTCAACGATGAACTTAACGTCGATCACAGCGGTGCTTCCTGCAATCGCCGCGAATTTGTCGAAGTCCACGGGAGCCGCCTTGCCGGTGTAGCTTATGCCGTCGATGCCTGCGATACCGCGGTCAACGAAGCTGTTGCGGAGCACCTCGGAGTTCTCGTCAGAAAAGTCCACAAAGCCGGCAATGGAGCCGCAGCGCTCGCTGCAGTCGTATGCGTCGAGGATAGCCGCGTTGTCGGTCAGGATAAGTCCCTGCCCCGCGATACCGCCCACATAGTCTGAACCGGTGATAGTGACCTTAGAAACACACTTTCTGATAGCAGACACGGAATATCCCGCGATACCTCCCGCATAGCTTCCGGAGGAACTTGTCACCTTGCCGTTTTCAGTGGAGTTGCGTACAACGCCCATTTCCTGTCTGCCGACGATACCGCCGCAGTAGTTCTTCTTGGCGGTTATCTCGCCGGAATTTGTGCAGCTGTCTATGATATCGCGGATCTTATAGCTGAAGCTGAACGAGGTCTGACCGTTGGAAGCGATGTCGTCCTCCGGGTCGAAATCGAAGTCTATCGCCATCGAGCCGGTGATACCGCCGACATTCAGATCGCCCTGAACGCCGCCGTAGTTTATGCAGGAGAGCGCTTTGCCCTGTCTGCTTGTGGAATCGTCCTCGGAAACGTCGGTGGTCAAACCGCTGTCGTCGTCCTTGCTGAGCACCTTATCCTTCAGTTCCTGAAGGATATCTGTGATGTTGCTCATTTCATCGCTTATCTTCTGGAAGTCGTCGAGCAGGATATCGCCCTGCGCCTCGGCGGTGCTGCTTATCGAAGAAAGAGCGCTTGTAATACCTGCAAAGTTGCTTGAGAATCCGTCCAGCGCCGCAGTGAATTCAGCGTCCGCCGCCGGAAATTCAACAGTCGGCTTGTCGCTGAGGTTCTTAACGGTCTTGGAGAGCTGATCCATCGCGTCGGAGAACACCTCGCATGCCCGCGAGAGGTATGCGGAAGCGTCGGAAGCGGAGGTGGAAGCGCCCTGGAGATCGTCCATTGCGTCGGAAAGGTAGTCGGCGGCAGCGTCGAAGCTGTCGATTGAAGCTGAGATTGTATCGGAAGCGGAGGACAGCTTATCAGCGGCGTCGGATATCGACTGGATACCGTCCTTGAGCGCACCGGAATCAAGCTGGTCTGTTATCTCGCTGAGCGCGTCGGTGATGGTATCCGAGGACTTTGTGATGTTCTGGACAGCGTCGTTGATGTTGTCGAGCTGCTTTGATATCTCCTTGTAGGTGTCGTCAGGAACGGAGGAACTGCTTATCTTATCGTACGCGTCGGTGATGTCGCCGATGGCGTCCTGCGCGTCGTCGAGCGCCTTGCTCAGTTCGCTGGCGGCGGTCTCAAGTTGGGAGATACCCGCGCTAAGTTCCTTTGAATCCACTGCCTTGCTTATCGCTTCGGAAGCGCTGACGATATGTTCTCCTGCCGCCTGTATGTTGTCAGCGGCGGCGCTGAGTTCCTCGGAAATCTTGTCTTTGTCCGGAACTGTGCCTGAAGCCGCCTTGAGCGCAGCCGCGGCGTGCGCCGCGGCCTTGCCGAGCTCCACGGAAGCGGCGGAGAATTCGTCCAGCCCCTTCTGGATCTCGTCGGCGTCGATGGAACCCGCGATCTTCTGTAATGCGGCGCTCATCTTGCTGAGTGCCTTTGTTACGTCCTGCATGCTTTCGCCGAGGTCTGTTATGCCGTCGGAAAGATTCTTGAAGTCCTTTCCGTTTACCCATTCCTCGAGCTTATCGCAGGCGTCGCCTATTTTGGAAAGCGCCGTGGCGATGTTTTTGACCTCGCCGTTAGCATTGTTCAGCGCCTTTATCATGTCCTTTACAGCAGCTTCCACCTTGTCGGTGTCGCCCATAGCCGCAGCTATCTTGTCAGCCGCCGCGCTTATGTCGTCGAGCGCCCCGGATATCTCCTCGATCGCGCCGTTGAGGGTGTCTATGCCCTCCTTGCCCTCGTCGAGAGCCGCCTGCATATCATCGGAGGAAGCGGTGATCTGGTCGAACACTTCCTCAAGGGAATTGCTGAACTGGCTCAGCAGGTCGAGACCGTCACGGAATCCGTCCAGCGCAGGACCTACGCCGTCAAGCGCTTCGTCCACCCGGGCGGATATCTCGTTCACGCCGTCCGTCCAGCCGTTGTAAAGCTCGGTGGTGCGGTCTGAGATATCGTCCGCAGACTTGCGGAGATTATCCATCTGCCAGGTCAGACCCTGTACCTTGTCGTTTACTGCGTCGCCGGCGCCCTTTGCGTCGTCGATGAGGTTATCCACCAGGCCGCCGAGGACGTCCATTTCGTCCAGCAGCTTCTGCACGGTGTCCTTGTCGAAATCTATGCTCTGGTAAGGCTCCATCTGACCGGCTATGCCGCCGACGTCCTTTCTGCCGAATATCTCGCCGCGGTTGGTGCAGCTATTCACATAGCCGGACTGTCTGCCGACGATTCCGCCGACGTTATATCCGATGTGCGGGTAACCTACGGTGCCGTAGTTCTCGCAGCCCTGGATTATTCCGTCTGAGTAACCGGTGATACCGCCCGCGTCGGTCATGGAGGAAGGCTCCTCTGAGGACATTATGCTGTCCCAGTCGATATCCTCGATGGAGAGCTTCGCCTCGCTTGCGGTGGTGTTTACGCTGCACCGGCTGGTGTCGTTGAGCAGCGTACCGGAGCTGCTTCCCGCGATGCCGCCGGAGCTGTGGTCGCCGGAAATAACGCCAGCAGCGGAGCAGCCGGAGATAAGTCCGGATTTCTCATTTACGCCCGCGATACCACCCACGTTGTTGGTGCCCTTGACCTTTCCGGAGAAGGTGCACCCGGTGATATTGCCGGAGCTGCTTCCTGCGATGCCGCCGACGTATTCAGCGCTGCCCTCGGGGGATACGGTCCCCTTTACGGTGAGGTCCTTGACGAGCGCGCCGCGCTGTACATACCGGAAAAGTCCGGAGTAGGAGCCGCTGGAAGTTATATTCAGCCCGGAGATAGTGTGGCCCGCGCCGTCGAAAACTCCGCCGAAAACCGGTATCGGAGTGAACTCGCCGGAAAGCTCAATGTCAGAGCCGAGTGTGACATATAAATTCTTGCTGTAGGAATCAATGCTGCAAGCCTTCGCGAACTTTATCAGCCCCGCCTCGTCGGTGATGGTGAGCTGCTCGCGGTCGCCGCTCTTCTGGGAAACGGCAGCGGCTGTGCTGGTAGTCATTATCTCCGCAGGGAGCGACACCGCGAGGGTCAGCGCTGCGATAACGGAGAGTATTTTCTGCGTGTTCTTCATTTTTTAGTCCTCCGTTTCGTCCATTATGTCGTCGACGTCCTCGTCGGTGCTTACTGCGCCCGGCTCAGCTGAAAAGCCTGCCGGAGCGCCTGCGGTCACTGGCTGAGCCCCGCCTGGGTCTTTCGGGAGCGCTGAGTCTATATCGTCGATGTGCTTGCCGTCGGTGTCGATATGGTTGATTATCTGGCGGTCTACCTTCGCCTTCATATCTTCGGAGTTATCGGTCTCGAGCTGCGCGCTTACCTCGCCGTGAATAATACCGGTGATCTGTGCGTCAACAATACCGGAAACGTAGCCGCGAACCCTGCCGTTCACACGGATATAGCCGGAGCGCTTCTGAATGAGGTCGCGGCGCTTGAGCGTGAAGGAGGTCTTTTCGATGATGACGTCGCCGAGCAGCAGGATCTGCGGAAGCACGAACATTACCAGGAAGATGGAGATGAGGGTACCGCGTCCGAGGCAGATACCAACGGAGGAGATCGCCACATCAGAGGAAAGGAATCCGATGAGCAGACCCGCGATAGCGAGTATCGCACCGGAGGTGATGATCGTCGGGAATGCCTGGTTCAGCGTTTCTACCATTGCGTCCTTGGTGGACATGCTCTTCTTGAGGTCGGTGTATCGGCTGGAAATAACGATCGCGTAGTCGATGTTGGCACCCATCTGAATGGAGCTTACGATAAGGTAGCTCAGGAAGAAGATGTTAGTGTCCATCAGCACCGGCACGGAGAAGTTTATCCATACTGCGCCCTGGATTATCGCGAGCAGCAGCACGGGAAGTCCCGCGGACTTGAACGTGAACACCAGGATAACAAGTACGAACAGGAACGACAGAATGCTTACCATCAGGTTATCGGTGGAGAATACGTTCGACAGGTCGTAGTCAGACGTGGAGTCGCCGACAACGTAGGAATTCTCGGGATAGTACTCCTGGACTACCTCGTGCAGCTTGTCGAGGAACTCGAAGGTTTCGGGGCCTTCTTCGGGAACGTTGGTGTACAGCAGCATACGGCTGTATTCGTCGGTGCCGAGCTGGAGCTTCGCCTTGTCGAGCTGCTCGTGGAGGTCGTCAATCTTATCGTTCAGCTCGTCGTCGAGGTTGACGTAGCCTGCTTCCTTCTCATCATAGATGAACGTGAACATGTCGATGAGCGGCACGGTGAACGTGCTTACGGATGAGCTGCTGATGGAGCTTACGATCTCTCCGTAGTCCTCGTTGGAGGCGGCGTATGCCGCGTATGCAAGCTGAACTACCTCGATATCCATATCGGTGAGTTCCGCGAACTGGCGTGGCGTGAGCGCGTCTGTCAGCACGTAGCCGTCCATAGCCTCGATGTTCGCCAGACCCATCGCGGAATCCACCTCGGGAAGTCCCTCAAGGCGTTCGAGCAGTTTGTGCTCCTGCTCGTAGTTCCCGGCGGGAACCATTACTACCACAAGGTTGTTGGAGCCGAAGGTCTCGTCTATCTTTTCTTCCGCTATCTGGGTGGCGTTCTTGGTGTAGGTCGAAAGCGTGGAATAACCGTAAACGTAGTTGGTCTGGTTGGACAGGATAAATCCTGCGAGCAGCAGGACCGCGAAAAGCGGAGGAACCACGAAGCGGGTCTTGACATCGAACTTGCCGACTGCGGTTATGTTCGGAACGAAGTTGCGGTGATGGGTCTTGTCGATGAGCGGAGAGAAGGACATCAGCAGACCAGGCATCAGCGTGAATACAACGAAGATACTGAAGAATATCGCCTTGCAGAGTACGATACCGAGGTCAAAGCCGAGCTTGAACTGCATGAGCATCATCGCGACCATACCGGAAAGGGTGGTAAGGCAGGACGAAGATATCTCCGGGATAGCCTTACTGAGCGCCGTTACGACCGCGTCGCGGGCGCCCATGGCGGTTCGTTCTTCCGTGTATCGGTTGCAGAGGATTATCGCGTAGTCGATGGCGAGCGCGAGCTGAAGAACTACCGCGATGGAGTTTGAAACGAAGGAGATCTCGCCGAACATGAAGTTTGTGCCCATGTTCAGCAGAGCCGCCATGCCGAACGTCATCAGCAGTACGGGTATTTCCATGTATGTATGCGAGGTGAAGAACAGAACTCCGATGATGATGACCAGAACGATCACTACAACGGTCTGCATTTCGGCGGCGATGGTCTCAGAGGAGCTGTTGCCCACGGCGCTGTTGATGTACTCGTCGTATGGCTCCAGCTTTTCCTTGACGGCTTTCATGGCGTCCTTGGAGATCTGGTCGTCCTCCTCGCCGTCGAAGGTGACGGAGAGCAGCGCCGAACCGTTTTTGTAGCTGTCCTCGTCGTTCTCAACGGTGACGGAGGTCACGCCGTCTATCTCCTCAAGCTCAGAGGCTATCTCCTCCGCCTTTTCGAAGGTCACGTTGTCCAGCATTATGCTGCCGGAGCCGTAGGTCACGAACTGGTCGTTCATCAGGTCGAGGCCTATGCGCGTCTCGGAGCTGTCCGGGAGGTAACTCGTGATGTCGTTGTTTACCTTCGTCCAGCCGGTGGATATCGCACAGAATATTCCCGCAATGATGTAGAAAAGGTAGAATGCCTTTCGCTTGTCTACTATCAATGCGGCGAGCTTTTCTATGGGGGTCTGCTTTTTCTTTTGTGTACTCATCTGCATTGCTCCATTCTTTCCTATGGTCATCTCTAAAAATATCCTTCACGGCAGATATTAGAGGTGGCCTTATAGAATTATTTGAAAAATTATACATTGATACAAGTATGATTATAACACCGAAGCAGTCTTATTTCAATATACAATCGCGGGATTTTGTCCGGAAAACAACAAAATCTGCCATAGTGCGCAAATTTCGTCCGGTTTTAAGCCGCATTATGGGAAGAAATACAGATGAGTTGACATTTCAGCGAATTTGGATTATAATAAAAACACCTGTGTATAATTATTTCGGACGGCTGGATAGTATGAAAAGGTGAGATAATGAACAAATACTACAAAAAGCTAGAGTTAGACAAGATATTAGAGCTTCTCGCGGAGCAGACCTACAGCGACGCCTGCCGCGAGAAAGCGCTGAAGCTCAAGCCCTCCTTCGACGAGGAGGAGATACGCACGGAGCTGAAAAAGACCGACGACGCGTTCAAGCTGAGCGCGAAGTTCGGAACTCCGCGGTTCCGCAAAATAAAGGATCTCAGCATGTCGCTGAGGCGCTGCAAGAGCGGCTCGGCGCTGTCCTTCCGGGAACTTCTCGATGTTGCGGACATTCTGCGCGAAACGAATATGCTCTGCGACTGGTTCAGCCAGTGCGAAAGCATGGAAAGCTCCCTCGCTGAGTACTTCCGGGAGCTGTACCCGATAAAGCAGCTTGAGCAGCGCATCTCCGAGAGCATAATCTCCGAGGAGGAGATGTCCGACGCGGCAAGCGCGGAGCTTTCCTCCATCAGAAAGCGGATAGTCCGCCAGGGCATGAATATCCGCGAGCAGCTTGACAAGCTCATCAAGAGCCGCAGCACGCAGAAATTCCTCCAGGAAGCCATCGTTACCATGCGTGACGGGCGGTATGTAGTCCCGGTGCGCAGCGAGTACAAGAACGAGGTCGCAGGTCTGGTGCACGACACCTCCGCGACCGGGCAGACATTCTTCATCGAGCCGATGAGCGTCGTCGAGGCGAACAACGAGATACGCGTGCTGAAATCCCGCGAGCAGGCGGAGATCGAGCGTATCACGCTGGAGCTTTCCGGGCAGGTCGGCGAGAATGCGGACAGCATCGCAAACAACTTCCGTATCGCCCAGATACTGGAGCTGTACTTTGCAAAGGCAAACCTCGGAGCAAAAATGCGCGGCGCGGCGGCGAAGATAGTTTCAGAGCCAAGAGTGGTTCTGAATCAGGCGCGCCACCCGCTGATAAATCCCGATACGGTAGTGCCGATATCCGTGGAGATCGGCGGTAAGTACGAATCGCTTATCATCACCGGTCCGAACACCGGCGGTAAGACCGTCGCGATAAAGACCGTAGGTCTGCTGACCCTCATGACTATGTGCGGACTGATGATACCCGCCGGTGACGGCTCCGAGATAGGAATATTCGGCGGTATCTACGTCGATATCGGCGATGAGCAGAGCATTGAGCAGAGCCTGTCAACGTTCTCCTCGCACATGGTGAACGTCGTGAAGATACTCGGCATGGCCGACGACCGCAGCTTAGTCCTCATCGACGAGCTGGGCAGCGGAACCGACCCGGTGGAGGGTGCGGCGCTGGCGGTCTCCGTTCTGACGGAACTTAAGGAGCGTCACGCGAAGGTCTGCGCGACCACCCACTACCAGGAGGTCAAGATGTTCGCGCTCCAGACCGAGGGCGTGGAGAACGCCTCCTGCGAGTTCGACGTGAATACGCTGAAACCCACGTACCGGCTGATAGTCGGCGTTCCGGGCAAGTCGAACGCATTTGCGATATCCCAGCGCCTGGGAATGCCTGACGATGTGATAGAGCGCGCAAAGGAGCTTGTCAGCACCGAGAACAAGCGGTTTGAGCAGGTCGTTGACGCGCTTGAGAAGTCACGCCAGGAGCTGGAAGCGCTCAAGGAGAGCGCGGCGGTCTCCGAGCGTAACGCGAAGCTGACCGAGAGCGAATTAAAGCAGAAGCTGTCCGAGCTGGAACAGCAGAAGGAAAAGGAGCTGGAATCCGCAAGGCAGCGCGCGCTTTCCATCGTAGAGGAAACGCGGTTCCGATCCAACCAGCTTCTTAACGAGCTTGAGGAGCTGAAAAAGGTCAAGGACAAGGAAGCGCTCCGCCAGGGTCTGAGCAGCATGAAGGGCAAGACCAACAGCACGCTCAACAAGATGCAGGACGAAGCGAATCCGGTCGTGGAGCGCCGCGCCGAAAGCTATGTGCTTCCGCGCCCGCTGAAGGCAGGAGATACTGTAATGCTCGCCGATACGAAGAAGGAAGGCGTGCTGATGACGGTTCCGAACATGTCCGGCGTATGCTACGTGCAGGTCGGCATGATGAAGATAAAGACGAACCAGAAGAATCTCCGCCTGGTTGACAACAAGAAGAAGCAGCCGACTCCGCAGAAGTCGGTAGGCGGCAGCGTGAAGAAGCAGGTAACTTCCAACATGAACCGCCGCGGCGGCATGGAGCTTGATATCCGCGGAATGATGACGGACGAGGGCGTACTGGAAATGGAGAGATTCATCGACAGCGCCCAGCTCAGCGGTATCAGCACGGTGATAATAATTCACGGCAAGGGCACCGGAGCGCTCCGGGCGGCCGTGCAGCAGGCGCTCAAGACCAACCCGGCGGTGAAGAGCTACCGTCAGGGCGCATATGGCGAGGGCGAAGCCGGCGTTACAGTGGTGGAGCTTAAATAAGGTCACCTCTAAAAACCTTGTTTGAGTGAAAATGTGTATAGCACACCGACTGCTTCTTCAAACCTCCTCGTAAGGCATACAGCCTTACTTCGTCGGCTTTCATCGCATTCGGCGCACTCTACCCATTTTCCCTTTTCAAACCGGTTTTTAGAGGTTCCCAAAATAATTACGGGCAGGTTCATCACCTGCCCGTAATTTTATATTTCGTCAAAGCGGGAAGTTATCACCCTATCCGGAAGTACTCCCAGTTCTTGATCTGCTGGGGTATCTCGCGGACGCCGAAGCTGAACTCCGGAAGCTTGTTGTGAGTGATGTACAGATCGTTGCTGAAATACTCGGCAAGCATTTCGTTGGTGATACCCTTCTTCGGGTTCGGGTGAGGCGTGCCGTTGAGGTCGACCATCGCCTTGCCTGCGGCGTCTGTTTCGTAGATGAAGTCGCCGTTCCATACCATGTAGTACAGCCACATTGTGTTTGCCGCCTTGATGCCCTCTGGGTCGGGAATGTATCCGCACTCGGTCAGAGCCATCATCTTTCCGGTGGACTCCATGCCTGCAAGCTCTGCGCAGTACTTGTCGTAGCCCGCAAGCTCGCCGTAGCACTTCTCATAGTATGTGGAAAGAGCCTCGGCGGATATATCCTCCTGGTCATAGTAGCGGTCGATCCCCTCGATGTCGAACGCATTCGGGTGGATCGCTGTGTGCGGGTTCTGACCGTTCCATACCCAGATGATGTTTGTCAGCTTGTGGTAGTTCTCAAGTCTGTCGTAGATCATGTACCAAAGCTTCTGGAACACCTCGTTTGTAGCGCTGTCCCTGCCCTGGAGCCCCCACCAGAACCATGCGCCGCTTGCCTCGTGCAGCGGACGGAACAGGATAGTTACGCCCTCGCTTTCCATGCGCTGTATCTTGGTCGCGATGAGGTCGATGTCGTGGATAACGGTCTCGTACTCCTTTGTTCCGGGAGTTACTGCGTTGACCTGGCTGAAGTTGGTGATCTCGCTGGTGTAGAATGCGTAGCCGCCCTCGGGATTGTCGATGTCCTTGGGGACGTTCCAGTGCCATGTGAACGCGCACAGTCCGCCGGATTCCTTCGACCACTCGATAGCCTCATCGATCATGTCGTCGCTGTGGTAGCTTCCGGTGCAGAAGATGAAGTCGTAGCCCTTCATCGCGGTGAGGTCGTTAGTCGCATTGTAGAACACCAGATCCTCGTAGCATTCGTTGCCCATCATCTGCTGGCAGGTGATGACCTGCTTGCCGTATACGCTGCGGAGGTAGTTCCACACCTCCATGGTCTTTTCGTTGGTCTGGGCGTTCTCGGAGACCGGCTTTGTGGGGTCGACCTCCCTGGATTCGAAGTATGCCTTCATTGCCTCGTAATCGGTCTCGTAGGCGAGTGCGGTGTCCATGTCGATATCGCCCTCGCTGTTGAGCGCGATGGGATTTGAAAGCAGCTGCCCGTCGCCGCTTTCGGCGGTAGCCTGGGATTCCGCCGTGGAAGCAGCCGCGCCGGAGTCCGCCGGGCTTTCCGCTGCGGAGCTTCCGGAGCTTTCAGAGGAAGCGCTGGAATTATTGCATGCAGTAAGGCTCAGCGCCATAGCTGCTGCAAGCATTATTGAGAGAAATTTTTTCATAGTATGTTACCTATCTGAATAATGTACATTTACCGCTTTTTCTGTAGTAGTCGATACGCTGCTGAATGACCTCCCGTGTGGTGCGGTAATACCCGGCGAGGCAGTCTATGCAGAAAAACTCCGTATCATTGCGGGAAACCAGCTTCTGATGTATCGCGATATCATCGGAGCCGAGCTTCGCGCCGCACTTTTTGCAGGTGGAGTAGTTGCTCAATCAGACCTTCACGACCTTAGCGCGCAGAACTGCGCAGCCGTGGGGCTCCACGGTTGTAACGAAGCGCTCTGTGAACGTGCCGAGCTCCTCGTGCTTCCAGCAGTCGTAAACGGAAAGACCGCGTCCGGAAGCGGCGGGCAGACCGATATCCCAGAACTGGAGGCTCATCTCGCCGGCGCGGTCGCCGAAGTTGAACATACCGATAGCGTAATCGCCGTTGGCAAGCGGCTTAACCAGGGAGAACACGTTGTCCGGGTTGTTCCACTGCTTTATGCAGTACGGACCGCGGCACTCGATATCCTGGTTGATCGCGATAACGTCCTTGTTTGTGAGTATCTCCTTTGTTGCGGGGGTCATGCGGCGTATATCGCAGCCGATCATCAGCGGGGAGTTCATGATAGCCCACAGGCTGAAATGCGTGCGGTATTCCTCGTCAGTGCAGCCGCCGAGCTTTGGCATGGTCTCGCCGCTGTCGGCGATAACGTTGACACCCTGCTCGGTGGAGTTAATCCACTCGTTGTTGCTGCCGCCGTGCATGCCTACCACCAGCATGTCTATATCGTTGTGGCAGAAGTTTCCTCCGTAGCATTCGCTGCCTATCTGGGAGAGCGCCAGGCGCTTGATGGACTCCCAGTTATCCTGGATATCGCCGGTGGAGCGGAACAGGTGCGCGCCGGACTCCCTTATCCACTTGTATACGTTGTCGTTGCCCCAGTTGCAGGCGGAGAACATGATGTCCCTTCCGCAGTTGCGCAGAGCCATGCTCATTCTCTTGTAAAGCACCTCGCCGGGGATATGGTCGGGCTTGTAGCAGTAGTCGTACTTGAGGTAGTCCACGCCCCACTCCGCGAATGTCTCGGCGTCGTCGAACTCGTGCTCGAAGCTGCCGGGGTGTCCGCCGCAGGTGTGGGTACCCGCGCAGGAGTACATACCGAACTTCAGACCCTTGCTGTGAACGTAGTCAGCCACGGGCTTTATGCCGTCCGGGAACTTCCAGTGGTCGGGAACCAGCTTTCCGTTCTTGTCGCGCTGCTTCTCGCTCCAGCAGTCGTCGATGACAACGTACTCGTAGCCTGCGTCTTTCAGACCCTCGCTTACGAATGCGTCAGCAGCTTCCCTGATGAGCTTGTCGTTGATCTCCCAGGTGAATGTGTTCCATGAGTTCCATCCCATGGGAGGGGTGATTCCTAAAAATTTGTTCTCCATTGATTTCTCCTTAATGCAGTTAAGTTACGCCCCGTCTATTAGCTGAATTTACTTTACAGGTTGGCTAATTTCAGGTTACTTCATCGTAATTATAGCATGTTTGCCGAAAAATTTCAACAGGAAATGCAGAATTTTTATGTGAAATTTACTTGCTCCGATACTGCTTAGGGGTCATTCCGGTGTGGGAGCGGAACAGTTTGCAGAAGTACGCGCTGCTGCTGAAGCCGCACTCGAGCGCCACCGCCTCTACAGTCATGTTGCCGTCCCGCAGGAGCTGCATGGAGCGCTCCACGCGGTATTTCAGCAGGTAGTTCACCGGGGATGTGTGGAGGTAGCTCTGGAAGCACCTTGAGGCTTCGCTGCGGCTTATGCTGGCGGCGTTTGCGATGTCCTGAAGGGAAACGTCCTCGGCGTAGTGCTCCTGAATGAAGCCTATCATCTTTTGCATGCGTATCTGGAGGACGTGCTCGTTTTTCACTGCCGGAGCAAGCTCCATTTCGCCGCGGTGGGTGAACAGGATCTCCCAGGCGCGGCTTATCTCGCGCAGCACGCGGATCTCGAAGCATTCCCGGGTTCCCGGCGCGTTGTTGAATCTCAGCTCCGGAACTTCGCCGTAGCGCCCGATCTCGCCGTACTCCTGGAGCATTGAAAACACCCTGTCCAGGCACTCAAGTATCTCGGAAGTCCACCCGGACTTTCCGTCGAGTATCACATACGGGAGCTGGGAATTCAGCGTCAGCGGCATGACATAATGCGTGTTTATAACGCTGTTCACCGGGGCGATGAATTCCGGCTGGAACACCACGTTCGGGCAGTAGCAGGGAGCCTTTCCCACGCTTTCGTAGCTGTGAAGGCAGTTCGTGTTCAGAAATATCCCCTGACCGGATTCAAGTGTGATATCCGCGTTTCCCGCCTGGATATGCACCATTCCGCAGTGGACCACGAAGAATTCAAGGTTCGGGTGCCAGTGCAGCGGGACGCTGTTTCCCGCAATGTGCAGCGAATTAACATAGTATTGTATCGGGAAATCAGACTTGCCGTGCTGGACAAGCTCCTGAAAGTTCTCCTTCAGCGGCATGTGGAATTCTTCCATCTTCAACCCTCCGGATCTGTATACGTTTTATATAGAATACCCTTTGGGAATATTATAATATAAATCGGGAATATTGTCAATTGTTCAAACTGATTATAGAGAATATAATAATATCATACAGAAAAGGCGAAAATAATTGTGCATATTCAATAAAGCAAACGATTACATGTTGTTGGTTTTGACTAGGCTTAATTAAGTAAATTAGCTTCTGCTCCTTTGGAACCTGTTATGTATAGCCAATTTACACAAAAGCGCATGATATTTTCGATATCAGTAAAGGGGAGAATGAAATGTCTGCTATCAAAAGATCCATCGCCTGCGCGATGACCGCAGCAATGCTCCTGGGACTTACGGCGTGCGACGACGAAGCTCCGAACAGCGCGGCGAACTCCAATGCGGCGCCGGACGCTCCGGCTGCCACCACCAGCACCCAGGCTTCCACCACGACCGACCCCAACGCAGGTCTGGACATGACCGACAAGGAGAACAAGGAGCTTGATACGTCACTTGCGCCCCCAAGCGGCCACGCAGGTACGCTGAAGTACCTCGGATTCTACGATATCACCTCCGACCAGAAGGGCACCGAGCAGTGCCTGATATTCCAGTCGGACGTATACGGCGGCACCATCGACTACACCAGCGTTCCGTTCGGCGCGGCGTTCTACGATAAGCTCGCGAACCTGATCGCAAGCGATGATTCCCCGGACATCGTTACAAAGGACGCTATGCTCCGCCCGGGCAACATTTCCAAGAATCTGTTCGAACCTCTCGATGGAAAGATCGACCTCACCACACCGCTGTGGAAGGACATCGCAGGCGTTGTCGAGGATTTTAGCTGGAAGAACAAGCACTACTATTACCCGCACCGCACCACGACGCTCTACGCGCTTAACTACAGCAAGCAGACCATCGCTGAGAACGACCTCACCGATCCCTACGACCTGTACAGAGCCGGAGAGTGGACATGGGACGCATGGCGCGATATGATGATAGAGTTCTGCGATAAAGACGACGCCCATGTAGGATTCTACACCACGAACCACACCATAACTAGCTTCATCGCGACCACCGGCACAACGCTCATCGACGTACAGCCGGACGGCACGATCACAAACAACATACTCTCCGCGGACGTTTCCCGCGCTATGACGTTCCTCGAGGGGCTATGCCGCGACGGCCTGACCTACGACAAGTCATACGGCGACTGGGTTTCCCCGCAGGTATTCTCCACGGCGTGCAATAACATTCTTTTCACCTGCACCGAGCCTGAGTGGACCTACATAGCAGAGACCGAGAACCTCCAGAACAAGCCAGGCGTTGACGACGATATCTTCGACACCGTGTCGGAATTCTCGTTCGTTCCGTTCCCGAGAGACCCTGTTGCGGATAAGTACTACACCGAGTACGACACCTTCGGATACCTGGTGCCCAAGGGCGCTAAGAACATCGACGGCGCGATAGAGTTTATCAACCTCAACAGAATGTACGACATCGACCCCGCTATCCAGGCAAAGGTGCGCGAGGATCATATCAATCCCCAGAAGATCTACTTTGAAAAGGGCAAGTATGCAGGCTCCGAGAAGTGGCAGATGAAGTGGGGCGAGCGTGAATACGACCTGTGGCGCGAGATGTGCGACCCATCCAATTTCACGTTCATCAACGAGGACGCAGAGGGCTTCTCCACTGACTTCACCGACCAGATAGGCGGACTCCTGATGGGAGTTGTCGAGCGCGGCGAGTCCTGGGCAAAGACCAGCGCAGAGTTCTCACCCATTGCAGACGGCACCATACAGCCGTTCCTGAGCTAAGCTAATACTCCGGATTTCCGGATATTATACCCCGCGCGGCGTTTCAAGGCGCTCTGCGGAAATATTCATTGCGATTTCATTAAGTTCATTAAGGAGGAACCACAAAATGAATACAGCAAAAAGACTCCTCGCATGTGGAATGGCTGCGGCAATGGTTGCCGGTCTGACCGCCTGCGACGACGAGACCCCCGCTAACAGCGGCGGCTCCAGCAACAACTCCGTTGCTGCTCCTGCAGCAGTCACCACAACGACTTCTGCTTCCACCACCACAGACCCTAACGACGCTCTCGACATGACCGACAAGGATACCAAGGAGTTCGATACTTCCCTATATCAGCCTTCCGGCAAAGCAGGCACCCTGAAGTATCTCGGTTATTACGATATTACTGCTGACCAGAAGGGTACTGAGCAGTGCCTGATCTTCCAGTCCGACCTGTTCGGCGGCAAGATCGAGTACACCAGCACACCCTCAGGCGACGCTTTCTATGAGAAGCTCTCCAACCTTATCGCCGCTGATGACTCCCCTGATATCGTTGAGAAGTCCGCAATGCTCTATCCGGGCAACGTTTCCAAGAACCTGTTCGAACCGCTTGACGGCAAGATCGACATGGATTCCGCGCTGTGGAGCGATATGAAGGACGTTGCCGAGTCCTATTCCTGGAACGGCAAGCACTATTATTATCCGCACCGCATCACCACTTCCTTCGCACTGAACTACAGCAAGAAGACCATCGAGGAGAACGACCTTCCCGATCCGTATGAGCTGTACAGAAACGGCGAGTGGACATGGGACGCATGGCGTGACATAATGATCCAGTTCTGTGACAAGGACGACGACAATATTGGCTTCTACGCAACTGATACCACCGTCGACGCATTTATCCTGACTACTGGTACATCTATCGTTGATACACAGCCTTCCGGCGTTATCTCCAACAACATAGCAAATCCGAACGTAACAAGAGCAATGCAGTTCATCGAGACGCTCTGCCGCGACGGCGTTTCCTACGGCAAGCAGCTCGGCGACTGGGTTCCTCCGCAGACCTTCGCAACTGAGTGCGACCGCCTGCTGTTCCTCTGCATGGAGCCTGAGTGGACCTACATCGCAGCTACAGAGCAGCTCCAGAACCCGAAGGGCGTAGATAACGATATCTTCGACACCGTTTCCGATTTCGCATTTGTTCCGTTCCCGAGAGATACACAGGCTGACGCTTACTATCAGGGCTACGACACATTCGGCTACCTTGTTCCCAAGGGCGCTAAGAACATCGACGGCGCTATCGAGTTCATCAACCTGAACAGAGCTTACGATGTTGACCCGACTATCCAGGCACAGGTAAAGAAGGATCACTGCCAGCCTGAGAAGATCTACTTCGAGAAGGGCAGCAACATCGGTAAGGAGAAGTGGCAGATCACATGGGGCGAGCAGGAATACGACCTCTGGAGAGAGATGTGCGATCCCGCAAACTTCAGCTTCGTCACCGAGGACGCTTACGGCTTCAACTCTGACTTCCAGAGCCAGCTCGCAACCGTTGTTATGGACGTTGTAGAGAACGGCTCTTCCTGGACTCAGACTTCTGCTGAGTTCTCACCGATCATCGACGCTATCGTTGCTGAGTACTCCCTCGCATAATTCAGTTCACTGAATAACTATCCCGCCGCAGGATAAACCGCGGCGGGATTTTTTTGCGTCTGAAAAAGCCGTTAATATGCAATGTCGGGTTCATTGCCTGCCCGTAATTTAAATAACCGCCGAAGGCGGCACAATAATTCCGAATTAACCAAACTTGAAGGGGCTGCGTCTTTACGCAGCCCCTGTAATCATTATCTCTGTGAGTATGCCGGAACAGCGCCCTTCTGCTTGAACTTCAGCCTGAGATGATCCGCGATGAGCGCGATAAATTCGGAATTAGTGGGCTTGCCCTTTGTGGTGTGTACCGTGTAGGAGAATATCCTGGTGAGTACGTCGATATCGCCGCGGTCCCATGCTATCTCTATGGCGTGGCGGATAGCTCGCTCCACACGGGAGCTTGTGGTCTGGTAACGCTTTGCAACAGTTGGGTAGAGCAGCTTCGTGATGCAGTTTATCATCTCGTCGTTGTTGACTGACAGCATTATCGCCGTGCGGAGGTAGTGATACCCCTTGATATGAGCGGGAATACCGACCTGGTGGATTATCTCTGTTACGGCGCACTCAAGGTCGGTTTCGTCGGGAACAGCCTCCGGTTCGTCGCCGCAGGGAGTGCACAGTCTTTCAACGCGGCTCACCAGGTACTGCGGATCAATCGGCTTCACCATTACGCCCGCTGCGCCCGCGTTTATGGCGTCGCGCTCAAGGCGGGGGTCGTCGCTGCCGGATACTATCAGCACGTTCGGGCAGTACTTCTTTTCCATTTTCAGGCGGCGTATTACCTCCACCGCGTCGCAGAAAGGCATTTTCGCTTCAAGCACAGCTACGTCCGGAGCCTCCGACTTTATGGAGCTGAGCACCGCGTTTCCGTCGCAGCGGCGGGTTATCGCGTACATTCCTGCCCCTTTGAGAGCGCCTGCCCATGCCATTCCGCAGTCCGCCGTGTCGCTTCCGATAAGTACTTTGATCTTGCTGTTCATGATTTTTCCTCCTGTATTCTGTCTGTTTATTCCCCCGTCACGCTGATCCGTGCCGCCCAACCGATTTACGGCACACTCTGAACTCTTGTTCCTATAATCTGGCTGTTTCGGGATTACCTGGTGTTTTTCGGTAACTTAATAATACCATAATCTGGATATTATTGCAATAGGTTTTTGGAAATTTCTAGAAATGATTTTCGACAACAATATATCCGGCGGAATTCCTTCAAATGCGATAACAGTACCGTCTGACGGTGCTTGAAGCGCATGAAGTCCGAGAATCTGCAAAATATGCTTAACGGAATCTTAACATTTAGCTAGTGATAATTTGAATTTTGTTTCCAGATGAATTACCAGCAGCTGTAACCCGGGGCGGGGAATCGCATATAATGTTCTGAAAGAGGTGATACAAATGCTTATTCCTGTAGGCTACGACAGATTCCGGGCGGTGGCGTACGCGCTTCGCTGGGCGCTGTCGCGTAATCCCAGGTACTACGACTTTGAGGACATCGGCGGAGATTGTACTAATTATGTATCTCAGTGCCTGTTCGCGGGCTGCGGCGTAATGAACTACGCCCCGGAAAACGGGTGGTACTACATAAACCCGGACGACCGCGCGCCCTCCTGGACGAGCGTGGAGCTTCTCCAGAGATTCCTGCTGAACAACGGCGGGGCAGGTCCCTACGGCGTCAGCGCGGATCTGTCGGAGCTGAGCCCCGGAGACGTTATACAGCTCCGGAACGCTGAAGGGCGGCTGTATCACTCGCTTATTATTTCCTACATTTTCTATCCCGCCGTGCCGGAGAACATATTTATATGTTCACATTCCTACGACTCGCGCAACCGGCGGCTGTCGGCCTACAGATACGCCGCGGCCGAGGGAATACGCATTGTCGGCGCGCGGCGGGAGCTTCCGGCGACCTGAAAGGAGCAAGAAATGCTGATCTATACAGTTAAACCGGGGGACACCCTGGCGGGCATCTCCCGGCGGTACGGACTTTCTCCGCTGCGGATCGCGGCGGACAACGGGCTTAGCGACATGTCACGGCTGGTGCCGGGGCAGAATCTTCTTATCAACGTGGATTCCGTGAGGTACATTCTTGACGAGGGGCAAACTCTGTTCTCAATCTCGCAGGAGTACGGCGTGCCTCTTGATGAGCTTATCAAGGCGAATCCCGGGCTGAATCCGCTGAACCTCCGGCCTGGTGATACGGTGATGATACCGGTGGCGCGGCGGGAAAAGCGGCGTCCGATACTTGTGAACGGCTACGCCTATCCGAGCATAAATACGAATTCGCTCAACTGCGTGCTGCCGTTCCTGACATTTCTCAGCCCGTTCAGCTATAAGCTGACCCCGACTGCGGAGCTGGTCTCTCCTGACGACAGCGATCTGATATTCCGGGCGCAGCGCTCTGCGGTAATGCCGATAATGGTGGTTACGAACATCTTTGACGAGGGGTTCAGCACGGAAGCGCTCTCCGGGGTACTTGCTTACGAAGAGCTTCAGGAGAGGCTCATCGGGAATATCCTGTCGGAGCTTACCGGAAAGAACTACTACGGCGTGAATATGGATATTGAGTACATCGCGCCGGACGACCGTGAGCGCTACAATGCGTTCCTTGAGCGGCTCACGGAGCGTCTGCACAACGAAGGCTTCATCGTGATGTCAGCGCTTGCCCCGAAGATATCCGCAGACCAGCCGGGCGTACTGTACGAGGCTCACGATTATGCCGAGCAGGGCAGGATAGTCGATTACGTTATTATAATGACATATGAGTGTGACCCGAAAGGATAACACACATGGGTATAAAATTAACTGCCTTTCTTAGGCAAACGCGGTAATATGCCAAGTGTGAAGTCTCCGGGGTCTACGTTGCGGTATTTTCCGTTGGCGTTTTTTTCGTATACCATACGGTCAATTATCTGCTTGAGCCACTTGTTCTTTTCGACAGGTTCAAGAGTATCATAGATTTCAAGCAGGTGTTTTATTGATGGCACGAACTCCGCTTGAACGTTCTGGCGCTCAAGTACCTGCTGGTGTTCAGACTTTAAACGGTCGATTTTCTCGCTGATGTCTGTGATCTGCTGCTCGATCGCCGAGGAACGCTGCTTGAATATCTTCTCGGTGTATGTGCCGCGCTCGAAAAAGCTGTACACTTTGTCGAGCTGGTCTTGTAGGGTTTCAATTTCCTTTTCGGCAAGACTGATAGCGTTCGACAGTTCGGCGTTCAGGTCGGCTTCATGCTTGATTTGTGCCTTGTCAACGCTGTAGTCCTTTACCCAGCTATTGAGGATGCTTAATACTCGCTGCTCAATAAGCTCAAATGGAGCTGCTTTATTATTACAACCCGCTATATTACAGCCTAGGTAGCCAGGATGTCGGCCATAGCCTTTGCGATAGCTTAAACAGTGTCCGCATTTCGCGCAGAAAATCAGACCGGCAAAAGGATTGATGTTATTATTACGGTACTTAATAGGTGTAGGCGGGTTAGCAGCTATAAGGTCCTGCACCTTGTAAAACAACTCCTCGGAAAGTATCGGCTCATGAAGTCCATCGACAACAATGTAGTTGCCGTCCTGTGCGAACTCCCTTGATTTCTTCTTCATGCCTTCCGGGGTGACTGTTTTTTTGACCTTACGGTATCCCCATCGTATCTTACCGATGTACACGGGATTAATAAGCATATGCTGAACACCGTAAATCGTCCAGTAATCCTTTCCGGCAACTGATTTAATCCCTAGCTCGTTCAGGCGAACGGCAATGGTGTACGGTCCAATTCTTTTCTTTTGACCGTTGACCTCTGCTCCCTCGGCATACCATTCAAATATCATTCGGACAACCTTTGCCTGTTCCTCTATGATCTCCAGGGTAAAGCCTTTGTCGTTCGGAATCTTGACCTTGCGGTATCCATAAGGAGGAACGCTGCCGACATACTTTCCCTCTTTGGCCGAAGCCTCTCTGCCTCGGACAAGGCGGCGGTTGGTTGTGGTAAATTCGCGCCTTGCCATGAAGAGTCCGAACTCGAAGTATTCCTCGTCGAACTCGTTCTGAGGGTCGAACGTCTTGAGCGGCGTAATTATCTTGGTGCCGCTGTACTTGAACGTCTGGGCGACAAGCCCCTGATCCATGGTATCACCACGGGCAAGACGCTCGATTTCCATGACGAGCACGCCGTCCCACTCACCAGCTCCGACTTCCGAAAGGAGCCGCTGCATCTGAGGACGAGCGGCTATCGTTTCACCGGATACTATTTCTTCATAGGTGGCGCTTATTGTTATACCCTTGCGCCGGGCGAGTTCCAGAAGGGCGGTTTTGTGTCGGGAAAGGGTTTCGCCCTCGCCGTGCGCTTCTGCTTCGAGGTCGGCACGGGATTTTCGTAGGTAGATGCAGTATTTACTCATGTTGCATCTCCAATACTGGCTGCTCAGCCTCTCTGATTTTTCTTGGGTTTGGCACTTTAGACCTAATACCGTCAACGTGTTCATATAAGTCCGGTTTAATGGGAGAACGCATGGGGTCGAGAATAAAATCGATTCCCTCTCTTCGAGCCAACTTAGCCGCCGGTACGAAGTCACTGTCGCCTGATATCAGAATGATCTGGTCTACCTGCTGCTTAAATGCCAACGATGAAATATCTATGCCTATTTTCATGTCGACTCCTTTTTGGGTGATCTGCAGGGAAAAGTCAGCTTCCGTCAGTTCATCAACGGTCATAGCTTTGCTGCAAAGTTTTTTTATTATCTCATATCTTATTGAATATGTAGCTTGTTCCTCTGCCAGTTTACCCATTCGCATGCAAAATTTACGCTTATGGGTAAGCTCAGATATGAATTCGTTCATCCATTTGTACATATCAGAACGTCCGAAATCTATCTGCTTTCCCAATAAAGGATGATACAGCTTTTTTGCCATAGGCGGGCAGTCGTAGTAGAATATTCTGTATAATTCACGCTGTTCTCTTTTGTCTTTAAGATGTGAACGGCAATAGCGTTCAAGTTCGTTTGCGCGTTCCTTGGCTGTTTTTTCGCCAAAAAGATGATATGCTCTTTGGCGGTAGAATCCACCATCGACAAGTATAGCGACTTTAACCATAATACACATCCTCCTTGATAATAAAAAAGCCTTTAGGTTCGGCACAACCCTTATAATGGGCGGCTTACTGCTAAAGGCATATTAACAATTGTAACCGTGTTACAATTATATTATATGATACTTTAGCTAAAATTTCAACCCTTGAGAGATAAATTTGTTACTATTGACAAATAAACTATTGCAAGCAATTGATTGTTTGTGCATAATTGCTATATTGCTTTTGAAGTCATTTTGGCAGGAAATCATCATCTTCTTTGGGGTTATGCATAGGAAAAGAGCCATCAGTAGTTGAGTCAAATCTTTTAATGTTGATATTGGGAATTTTATTCAACTTGCAAAATTTTTCAAAATTTTTGCACTTTTTGCAAACATTTTTTTGTGTAGGCTCGTGGCTGTATTATTGACATCATTGCATTCTGGACATTTTTTCATTTGGATTTTCCTTCTTTAAAAAGTGTCGGGGAACAATTTGCATAAACGCCGATAAATAGTGTTTTTTAAACTGTCAGCTCTTGGATTTAGTTCCAGCATCGAAAATACGTCATTTGCTTTAGAAAATTCATCTTGGTTATTTTCTGCCCATTTAATAAATGTTTTTGCCTGTGAAGTCAATTTCGGGGCATTATTAAACTTCATTTTTTCAAAAAGCACTTTTAATTCAAAGGCAGGCAACTGGGAAACAGCAGATAAAGAATCGGTTTCAATAAACAATCCCGTGTGAACCAATAGATCAGAAAGACTACCGCGCTCCAAAAATACGACCGAACGGCTGTATAATAGTTGATAGAAGATGGGCTTGAGCAGTTTCTTTGTCTCCAGATCTAATCCTTCATACGACTGCAGCAAGTCGGATTTATCATCGTATTTTTCGCCAGTTTGGCATGTGTTGTCTTCAAGTAGTCCAAGCTCCATAGCTAATCTATAAATGTGCTTGCATGGGCGCCTAGTTCGCGAAAAATCAACACAAGTGCAACTGTCAAGGGTAACTTGATACTTCCCCGCTTTAAAAACAGCTGTCTTAGATTCTTTATCAACACTATCAGGGGTCGTTGTTGCAGAACGTGCTCGAATTATTCTGTCCTGCTGTTCTGGTAATTGGTGTATGTGCTCGTCCCATTTTCCGAATGAAATATTTGGCATATTATCACCTCATCTATGTTCTCTTGTTAACAGATAAATTGTTCCTAATTTTTACCTAAGCAAGTGCGATATTTTATAACAAAACTAATGTAAATGCAAGAAAAATATGCTATAATCATATCAGCATTACCGGTAGTGACTTTTTGGAAAGGAGAAACCAATCGTGGATAACAATATGGAATCCTTCGAAAAGCAGAGCGTCGAACTTTCGGAAGACATTTTACAGTTTACCGAAATGTTCTCTCAACTGTCACCGGAAGCTAAAGATGCAATGTTAGAAATTCTACGGCTGCTTAACAGCGAAGAATAATCTCATTATCCCGTTGCCGAAAGGTAGCGGGATATTTCTATTCATCGTCCGCAAAAGTTTTGATTATCTTCAAAACCTGTTTTCGTTTTTCGCTTGTCAGACTTGAAAATAGCTTGATTGCTTCTTCAAGCTGAGGGTCGATATCAGAGTGAATGCTTTGCGGATTATCCGTATTACCTAGCAAATAATCGGCTGAAACATTAAAGTATTCTGCAAAATTTCCAGCGTATTTTTTGAAACTGCTTTTGTTCCTGCCATTTTTCCAATCATAAATTATAGATCTTGGAAGCCCCATAGCTTTTTCAAGTTCTTGATCCGTTTTCCCGCTTTTTTCGATTAGTGGTAAAAAACGTTCTGCAAATAGATTCATCAATAATATTCCTTTCTATTGACTTTTCGGTAATTACCGAGTATAATATAAACAACACGGTATGTTCCGCGAACTATGACAAGCCGTAACCGGCAGAAATGGAGAAAACAGTATGAGTATGAATGAATCAGCGAAAAGACCGAATGCAGCACCTCTTGTAGAGATACGCTCAAATGGAAGTGGAACGACGGTTTATATTGATGGGAAAGAAATAGAACTTGTAGAGTCTGTTTCGTTCGAGTTTGACCCCATGAGAAATTTAAATCCCATCTTGACGCTCAGAATAAGAGCCTGCAATTTCTGCATAACCACCAACACTATACCCAACCTCCCTGCTCCGTGGGCAGAGTTTTATGAATTTAAGCCCAAGTATAAAGACCTGATATTAATTGATTGATTAGCTAGTCAATCATTAGAATGATCCTTTTTCTTTTGGCATACTGTTAAGGATCGACCAACAGGGTATTCCTTTGGCAAAGTACACAGATATTGATAGCAGTAGGGGTAATCACAATCATATCCGATTATTGTATCATCGGTCAGTGATTTCAGATGAATTACTACAGCTCTTTCTGTTCGAATCGTTTTACAAAAACAAGTCGTGCCCGTGCCTAACATATCGCACCTTCTTTCACAATCAATATAACGCCTGATATGGCAGAATGGAGAAGTAAATTATGAACACTAAAGCCCAAATCGACGAATCTGTTAAGTCTTCAATCAACGAGATTATTAAAAATCTCTCGAGCAAAGTTGATGAAAAGACAAAAGAAGATTCTTGTGATCCTGAAACCCTTGTATTGTACACCAAAGCGCTTATGAACAGTCTTTGCGCAGCTCAGAGGTTTGACTTTGTCACTGGAAAGTACGGTGAAATTATCGACATAGATACAGAGCGTATGCTTAAGCGAACAGTTGGTAATATAACGGAGTTAGTCCTCAAAACTTGTGTGAGCAACCAGAACGTTGATGATCTGCTGAACTTTATTAGACTGCTGGACTTAACCATGCTGGCCTGGAAAAGACTCTACAGCTTTGGAGAATACAATCCCTATGTTTGATTGTTAATCCGGTATTTTGTTCCAGTCTCCCAAGTCATGTGGAAGAATATTTGATTTTGAGTCTTTGAGATAATCAATAGCGTCAATGCCACTAGTCTGAGTATAAACATCGTCGGCTGCCGCTTCGGGAGTAGGATAGAACCCTCCACATTCATCGCCCAGCCATAAGGCATATTTTTTCACATTGCGATCAAACTTGATTTCAATCTTTCCAATAGGACTATCGTAAATCCACATAATTTTCTTCCTAGCCGCCCTTCGGGGCGGCTTTTGTTTTTTTCAACAAAACCAGTTGCTGAAATTTGTACAAGTCTACAATTATTCGGTAAACACCGAATAACATATTGACAGTTCGGTAAATACCGAGTATAATATAATCAGGTTAAGAACCTAAACCCATTATAACACATAGGATAGGTTATGTCAATAGATGTAAGCTGTAAATTGCACAAGAGACAAGGTGGTGAGAAAATGACAATTACAATGAGCGGCAAAACAATAGGCGAAAACATCAAGCTGGCGAGAATGCAGGCTGGAATTAGCCGGGCTAAACTCGCCGAGGAACTCTGTGTTTCGGAGGTCATGGTGTACAAGTATGAAACTGATTCAGCAAACGTACACCCGCGCAAGCTTAAGAAGATTGCAGAGGTCTGCGGTGTGTCGGTCGAGGAGCTTACGGCAATAGGCGCTTGATTGCAAGAAAATAGCCCTAAGATTCGAAGGACTTAGGGCATAAGAGAGGGAGGTGACACATTATGGTGAAACGTGGCGGCTTAGAACTGGCGATGCCAGAAGCCGTGTGGGAACACATGTTTAAGGAACCTGAGGAGCAGAAAAAAGCCGAAACAATACTTCAGACTTTGGACGGAATGAGTATTGCTTCGGCAAAGGAACTGCTCAACAAGTGTGAACAGTGTTTAGGAACGCTGATTATCCGTTCCTGCGAATGTCCGCAAGTTCCTCAGAAATGAGCTCCTGAGTTTCCACGAAGAAGTGGGTGAACTCTCTAGGGCTGTAAAAGCTCTTGTTACATTTTTGTATGTACAGCAGCGCAAGTTTTTCAGCAAGTTCATCTAAATCTTCATCCGTGAAGTGAAGGTCATTAATACCCATTATCATTTCTTTCGTATTATTTCAGCTCGGCAAAGCTGATAAGCCAATTATAACACGAAACAAGGGAAATTTCAAGGAGGTGAACCAACATGTTTACCAACAGAACCCCCGACGGCAGAAACAACATCTGCGGCATAAAGGTCAAGGAACTCCGCAAGGGATTAAGAATCTCGCAGCACGAACTTTCCAACAGACTTATCGTTAACGGTCTGGACATCGACAAGAACGCTGTACAGCGTATCGAGTCCGGGCAGAGATTTGTAACGGACATCGAGATAATCTACCTCGCAAAGGTGCTCGACATTACCGTTGAAGAACTTATCAGGAGGTAAAACCAGTGCTGACAACAGCAGAACTGAACAACAAACTCAATGAGCTTACCATCGAATACCGCAAGGTAGTTGATACCGGAAACACGACAAAGATCCTGCGCTGGGTGCTTTCAACAGCCGAATTCATCAGAGAGATGTATGAGGAAGCAATATCAGCAAAGGGAATGACGGAGAATGAGCGCGAGGCATTTACACTCGCGAACTGCGCAAGCGATCTCAACCGTAAAACAATAAAGGCGCTACTTATAGACCGTCTTGCAAGGGAGGCTGCTTCAGCAAAAAAGCCTAGCAAGAATGACAACAAGGGTGCTTAAGAAAGGTGTATGTATGGAGAACATTAAAAAAGCGCTCTACACTTTGACATACGCTCTGCGGAGCACTAGAGCAGGCAAGGACATTGATTATATCGAGGTGACCGAGGAAGGTTGCGGGCTCACTGCGGTGATACACTTTGCTCCGGGAAGCGGCAAGCGCAACAAGGCAGTTGGCATTGAGTGTGACAGCGCCCTGGGAGCAATAATTGACGTCTGCAAGGCGCTTTCAAACTGATAAGAGGCAAGCAAGTGAACAAGCCCCAATGTCATACAATGAACGGAGGTGATTATCATGGCACGACCGACCCCGAAAGAAATACTGGAACTCAAGCCGCATATCGTCGAGCACGTCTACGATGAGAACGGAAAAGAGATCGGGTGGATAGCAGACAACTTCGTCGTTCAGACGCAGAAAGAGGTTGATGATATCCTCAAGGAACTCGGCAAAATCTGGGGCGATTCGTGCGATCGCAAAGCCCGCGAAAAGCAGCTTGCCTCAAAGCCCTGACATTACGGCAAGCCATAAGAAAGGAGAAATTATGCCTAACTATTTTGGAAAGCAAAGGCTCGTCCGAATCCTTTACAATTATCTGGAGTGGACAGCTCCGGAGAAACTCGCAGAACTTAAGCGCGAACTCAAAGAAGCAGGCGAATACAGAAAGTACGAAATCAAGTACACGAAGCGCCGGGGCGACGAGTGGCTTAAGGCTCATATTTACTTTGATCGTATCGAATATCGCTTTGAGATGCATGCTTGGGGGAAAGAATCCAAGCGCGTTACCCTCATCGAAAAGAAAGTCATTGGCGACTACGACGACGAGAGCATTACGCAAACTTTTGCCGGAACCGCCCACTATGACGAGAACTTTAACCCGGTGGATACAGACACATCACATTGCAGTGATTTGCTGGCTTTGCAATCGATTGCAAAAGTTGGACAAGCCTCGTAGCAGCATAAGGACGGTGAACAAGATGAGGAAAAACAAAAGGCGCACAAGGGTCGAAACAGTACTCAAGTACGCGATAATCACGATGTGCGGATTGATCCTCTTCACGCTGGCGAACGATTCCGCAAATGCCGAACGCATATCCAACAGCGTGGGTGGCGAGGCAGTGTTCGTTCTTCTGCCGGTGCTGTGGTGGGTCATTGAAAGGACAATAAAGGATTCGGTTGCGGAAGCCAGGAAAGCCAAGCGCAACAGAAATGAGAGGACATGGCGATGAGCGAGAAGAAAACGCTGCACAATGTGTGGCTCATACAGGACAAGGTTCCAATTGATGAGTCGGCGGACAATGTTCCGGTCGATGATCCTGATGACTCTGAGAGAAAGCCCAAGTATTTTGCTGGACTGGCAATAAGCGAAGTCACCGGGAACCAGGTTTCAAGGTTTGAACCGCTGTCCGCTGCTACTAAAGTATATAAGAATGAGAAAGGTGCGAAAATAGGCGCGCGCATGGCGGACAAGTACTATGAAAGTCCGTTCATTACCCCGGTGTTCGTTGAGTACGCGGAGTTTGATGTGCCGGAAGAACCGCTGAAGCCCTTAACCCCTGCTCCGAAGGAGCCGCCGGCGCGCACTCCTTTGTCGGCTGTCCCTGAAAGCGAACTTGGTGGTTGGATTGCGCTGGACAAGCTTTGCGGCAACTATCCGCTGATGCTGCGGAAAAAGGTCGGCACCATTTTTCGTTTTGCAATCGCTTTCAACGAAAAGGATATCCGTTACTTGCCTGCCGAAGAAATCTTCGCCTGGACGCGGTACTTTGAGGAATGCACCAGCTTCGTGGTTGGCAGGATCCGCAATCGCCGCATAGCCGAGGGCAAGGACCCGGACGGCGCTGACGACTGGAAGAAAGGCAGCGGTACATAATGGCTGTTCAGATATGCCCTATATGCAAGAAGGGCGAAGACCATGAAGTTGGTTCATGGGTAAGATGTCCGCGATTTGCGGCACCTGTGTGCATGGAGCATTGCAACGAGTGCAGGTTCTTCAGCGGCTACGAAACATCGGTAGTTCACTGCTACTTTGGCAGCAATGACGAGCTGAACACAAAAAAATAAAGCCTTGAGCAAAGACTCAAGGCTGAAACAAAACAGGGAAATGAATTAAAAATATCCTACTTAAATTATACATCATTTCCCTTTAAAAGTCAATAGGGAGTTTTCAAAAAAAGCGGCGGTAGAGCCGCTTTGACGGCCTTGTAATGAGTATTAACTTTTCGGACATTTCATTCTTCAAGCGGAAAACTCCCTCGACAGTCAGGGGGAAATGATAGTGAGACGGAATTTTATCCGGGAAAAGGCATTCGACGCTCGGAACAGTCGATACAAAGAGGTGGAGCTTTTCGAGTATTCGGAGGAGGAGCAGGAAGCAGTAAGGCAGAAGAGGAAAACACGCACCAGGGCTTCTCCTCCTAAAATCAAGAGTCTTAATGACAAAAACAGCCGAAAGCACTTCCGATGGCTCTTGTTCAACAACTTTGTCGAGGGTGATTATCTTGTTTCCCTGACATTTGACAATGAGTACATACAAAAGAGCATTCCTGAACGTAAGAGGGAGTTCACCAATTACATAAAGTGCTTAAGGCGTTTGTACGTTAAGAACGGTCTTGAATTAAGGTACTTATATGTGATCGAAGGCGTGAACGATGAAGCGCGCTTCCATTATCACCTGGTTATCAATAGCGGGAACGGTAAAGTTACAAGAGATGAGGTTGAGCGGCTGTGGAAGTGTGGCGAACATACGAACAGCAAGCGCTTGCAGCTTGATAGAGATGGTACTTTTACTTCCGTTTCAGTCTATTTGATGAAGTCCAAGGATACAAAGAAGAAATGGGAACGCAGCTGGAATGGTTCGCATAACCTCAAACGTCCGGAAATCACCACCGATGATAACAAGGTATCAAGAAAGACCATGCGGAAGATTCAAGACGCTGCACGAAACGACGAGGTCAGAGTGATCATGAGCAAGGTATATCCGAAGTTCAAGGTCATTGATTATGAGATTGGTCAAAACCCTGTCACAGGTCGTGACTATGCAAGATTCAGAATGATCAGGCTCGAGTAGAGCCAGATACAAGCGAATTCAGCAGTAATGCGGGTTCAGGCAACAAAACAGGTCAATTACCCCGGACATGAGCGGCGCAAAGCCCAAAAAGCCGCGCGAAATCAATCGGGGTGCTATATAGGAGGAATTTTATGAACAGCGAAACACTTAAGCAGCTCGGAGAACCGAGCAACGATATGGAGCGTGAGATATTTGAGTATCTCACTGCTTGCAGTGACCCAGAACTTGATACGCGAATCCTTGAAAAGAAACTCAGCTTAGAGGGGTGTCTGGAGTTTTGCTTCAAGAAAGGCAAGGCTAATGAGGTCAAGGTCAAGAATTACGGTATATCCAAGATATCAGAAGAGCAGCATTGGAAGTGGGTTCGTGGATATTTCGGCATAAAAGAAGAAAGTGTGTCAGCAGGAAAGCCGCTGCCGATCCCTGTGCAGATGAGCGCAAAGAAACCTGTCATCAGCTTTGATGACCTTCTTTAAGGTGGTGCTGGTATGATAGCATACAAGGAACTGTCGGGAACAATGTTCACCGAGAACATCACCTTCAAAATGAAAGCATCAAAGTCAAGATATAGCAGGAACTATGAATCAACAGGTGTGTATACTGCTAAAACGGTATTCACTAAAAAGCATACTTGCGTCTTATCCGTATGCCTCTATTTGCCCACTGAAAAAGAAAACGAATGGACGCTGGGAGAGAGGCATTTTCTTACCGAGAACGGGGAAATGGCAAGCGAGGCGTACCTCGGTGATGGCGCATTCAAGCGTGGTGAGTTCAAGATAGGCAATGGAAATGTTTCGACACGATGGGGCTACGATTGGTATTGCAGTTTTTCATGGACTTTACGGAGCGGTTTCGCAGACGCATATGCGTTTCCATATGGTGATGCAGATAAGACAATAGGAGATTTCCTGAAACGATTTGACGCTTTTGCAGGATATGATGTACATAATTCCGACTTCAATCCTAAAAGTATGTTAAGCTGGTTGGCAGATTATCAGGTTGATTTCTTCAACGATAAAATCAAGAAAGCCACACAGCGCCGCAATGCTAGGGTTAGGGATCTTATGTATCCATATTCTGACACCCCCGAGGATATGAAGAAATGGATATTTACCGAGCGGCTCAAATTAGCTCCGTGGTTTTACAGCTATTCCCACAAGCATACTCAGAAGGGCAAGTGCTCTGTATGCAAGAACGAATCGCAATTGGACGGAGTTAGGGATTACGCCAAAAGAATATGTCCTGTGTGCGGAGCAGAAATTCAGTGTATTAATATACGCGCAAAACGTTATACAGCATATTGCGCCAAGAAGATAGACTGGGCGAACAGCTGTGACACTGTATATCATCAGATATTATCGGATGGTAAGTTCCTTAGCCGATACTTCTTTTCTATAACACGCTATGAGTATGACATTGACACTGGCGAAATAAACAGAAAAGATGAATTAACCGAATACCGCCGTGATTTTTGGGAAATTGTTCGTGAACAGCAAATTGCAGCGCTTGACTCGGTTTACGAAAAGAGAGCTGAATGGGAGAAAGTTAGTCGGAGATCTATTCGGTATGTTAAGCTCGGAGCATGCTGGCCGGGAAATCTCGTTGAACTGGTACACGCAACTGGGATACAAACTATATATAACATGGACATTGCACCTCTTTGTGCAAAGTGGGGCAGGCACATCATAGAATTGCTGAATGGCTTGAAAACGGCTCCCGTTGTAGAAAACCTTGGTAAAGAGGGTTTACACAGTCTTGCAGAGTCAATTATTTATGGTTATGGCGCTGCGGACGGGCTTGGAGTATGCTCTTCAAACAAGCCGTATAAATACCTCGGAGTGAGCAAAACAATTCTTCCTTTTTTCGCTAAAATTGATGTTTCTGTTTTTCAGGTAAAAGTGTGGAGAGAACTTGGGCTGACGGAAAAAGACATTAAGGCATTTTGTAAGCTTTGTAACGAATGTGCTGAGCATTTAAGCGAGGTTTCAAAGATTATGCTTAAATATCAGTTACCCATTGTTCGTCTTAGCAACTATCTTGAAAAGCAGCGGACAAAAATGCAGCGTAAATCCGGTGTAGGTATTTTCTTCATAGATTATGTCGTGGCAGCGGAGAAGCTTGGATTTGACCTTACTGGAAATCGCGAATTATTCTTTCCGCAGGACATAAAGAAGGAGCATGACAGGTGCAATGACTTGGTGTTCATTAAGGAATCTACGGTTCAGAATGAACATTTGCAGAGAAGAACGAAACTGCTTGAGCGGCTTTCATACAAGGATAAGAAGTTTATTATTCGACCGCTGAGGACAATACAGGACTTTGTCAACGAAAGCAATAAGCTGGATCATTGCGTAAAGACTTATACCAAGCGGTGTGTTGAAGGAACTGCAAACATTTTCGGGCTTAGGAAAATTGATGAACCCGATGAACCGTATTTTACTGTAAATATAAGCAGCGACGGTAGGCTCATTGAAAATCACGGTCTTCACAACGTCTTGCCGACTTCAGAGGTCAAAGCCTTTGTTGATAAGTGGCTTAAGGTTGTAACTAAACGGTTGGAAAAGGAACCGATTGATGCATCCGAGAAGGAAGAAACCAAACAAAATATACGAATAGGAGCGTAACACATGAAAACATGCCAGTATTACAAGGGCACCGAGCAAGTCGGTGCTGATTCGACAAGAATCCTCTGCTCATACATGGCGAGCGGCGGAAAAGTTTTCAAGAACAATGACCCGGAAAGCGCAGCTCTGATGCAGTGCTGCTGGCACGCAGAGAAAGCGGAAAAGGAGTGTCCGCTTTGGAACGTTGAAACGGCGGACACCATTCTGGACAAGCCGGATGCAGTTCCGAATGACGAGGACGAAGATGTTGACGGGATCGAATTCAGCGAAGGTGAAAAGCTTCAGATGCTTGCGGACGGATTCTGCAAGATGAGTAAGACGTGCCCCTACTACTCCAGCGAATATGGCAAGGCCGAGGTGAACTATCTCGGCGCTATGGAATTCGAATGTGAACACACCAAGATGATATTCGCAGAGGAAAGCAAAGCCGGCGAATGGCTTGAAAGATGTTGCTCGGCACCGGAAAATTGCTATCACTACCGTAAGGCTAAAGAAGAGGAGGGACAGCCAGTGGAACAGCAGACATTCACGACGGAGATTGCAGAAAAGGCGGATACTTCAATATCAACTGAACGTCAGGACAGAGCGGCGCAGCTTACGCAGCGGATCATGGCCAATGGCAAGATAGCCGCAAGCTCCATGATAGAGATGGGGCGTGATCTCAAGACAGTCCGTGACGAGCGGCTCTTCACTGAGATGGGGTATGAGAATTTCGAGGAGTACTGCGAAAAGAAGATAGGCATAGGCAAGCGCCATGGCTATAACTTTATACAGATTTACGAGAAATTCGGCGAGGAAAAGCTGGGACAGCTTCAGCAGCTCGGTATTACCAAGCTGCTTGAAATTGCGAAACTGGACGACGAGGACGCCGATGACCTCATGCAGAATAACGATGTGAATGCCCTTTCAGTACGCGAACTCAGTGCAAAGGTGGACGAATACCGCAACAAATTCGAGCAGTTGACCTTGCAGCTCGAGGAAGAAAAGAGCAAAAACGCCGAAAGCGACTCCCTTGAATCGCAGGTTGAAGAACTTAGGAAGCAGCTTGAAGCTGCACGTCAGGCTAACGAGAACATGAAGTCAGGCGCACATAATGCGGAAAAGCACTTTGAAGAGCAGAAAGCAGCCTTGCTTAAGGAAAAGGAAGCGCTTTCAGAGCAGATCAGGGAGCTTGAAAGCCGACCGACTGAAAAGACAGAAATCTCCGAGGAAGAACGGAACGCACTCATTCAGCAGGGACGCGATGAAATGTGTAAAGAAAAAGACGAGGACTGGAGCAACGTCGTTGAACTGGCAAGAAAGACGGCGACCCGAAATACAGAGAAGAAATTTACTGAGGAAATCAGCAGTCTCAAGATTCTGAACGACGAGCTGCGCAAAGTCGCTGACGGTGCCAAGGAGTCCACGAAGAAGTACAAGGACGAGGTTGAAAAGCTGAAAGCCGAAAATGCTGCTTTGCAATCGAATGCACAGGTGGTCGAGGCTCCTGTGTCTGCTCCGATGAGCGGTGCGCGGGATAAGGTAAAGTTCTACTTTAAGCAGATAGAAACAGCATTCACCGCTGCGACAGAGGCTGTGTCCGAGGCTGATACCGAAGAGCGTGCCGAGCTTACTTCAGCGCTTAAGAAAGTGTTGGAACGCATGGGCGCGATATTAGAACAGACCTAATAATGGGAATGTCAGATTGAATTCGGGTGGGGAGCATTCCCTACCCGGAAACAATCCATTGTTGAAAGGTGAGAAATTGTGAAGAAAAACAATGAAATCCAGAACAAGTGCGGTCATTGCAAGTATGCCTACGTCAAGAAGTACGGTACAAGCGTGTACTGCCAGATTCACGACGATACGCTTAAAGGCATCAGCTCAAAGGCTTGTGAGAAGTTTGAGGAACGAACAGACAAGGCAGAGGAAGGAACGTACCATGGATAAAACAAATAAGTGTCCATTCTGCGACAATCCGAACTGTCATATAACTAAGGCACAGGTACTGGCAAGAGGTCCGATACTGGAAAGGAACGCCGATTATATCATGCATGATGAAACCGATGAATACCCAAGGTTGTACACATTCAAAGGTGTTCCTGCTTTGATTACATACAGCGCTCTTTTCCCTGATCCAGACGAGCCAAGCCCTCATGTGTATAACCGTGTGCAATATGACGAGGATTTCGATAGCTACGACGGCTGGCTTAGCTGCGATATCGAAAATCCTATGGAATTCCCAACCGAAGCCGAAATGCTTAATGAGATTTTAAGCAATAACAGCCTGACAAAAATAAAGGAGATTGATTGCGATGCCTGATACAAACAGGCTTGAAAAGACCAAGGAAAGCTACAACGATTACTACAAAACGTATCGTGCCGCGTGGTGCAGATGTTCCGGACTATCGATGATGGATTCCTCCTGCTGGGAGCAGATCCAGGCGGAGGATCTCTACACCGTTTCCCGTGCCAAGAAAAAGCACGTCAGCATTGATATGAAGCACGTTTGTGCATGGTACAGAGTTACAAACGGCTATGTTCCCATGTTCCGAGCGGCACGGAAAGACGGTGATAACAGTGGCTGAACAGAGAAGAAGGGCTCTTACTCCTTTTGAACGCCAGCAGATTTATGGTAAATTCGGCGGTCACTGTGCTTACTGTGGTTGCGAAATCACTATCAAGGATATGCAGGCAGACCATGTTGTCCCGTTGTATCTCGGCGGCGCGGACGATATCTCTAATCTCTATCCGGCGTGTCGGGCTTGCAATCATTACAAGTCCACATATACCGTTGAGAAGTTTAGAGCAGTAATACAGCAAGAACCGGCGTTGCTAATGAAAAGCAGCGCAACATACAGAAGTCTCGTCCGGTTCGGATTAATTAAGCATCCGGGAAAAACTGTGGTGCGATTTTATTTTGAAAGGCAGTGAGCGAGAATGACATCAGAAGAAGCAATCGCAATCATACGCAGAAAAACAAGTATCCCTGATAGCGGAGAAGCCTTTGAGGATATTGAAAAGGCTTACGATATGGCTATTGAAGCCCTTGAAAAGCAGATATCCAAGAAACCTATCCAAAACCGCAATGAAGGAATACGATACACAAGCACCTATTCTTGCCCCAGCTGTGGAGGCAGATTTGCTGGAACAGGGATAGCCGATTATTGTTACCATTGCGGGCAGGCTTTAAGGTGGGATGATATGTTCCGGGAGTGTTTCGGCGAGAGTTCCATTGATGAGGAGGCAGAGAAATGAGTGAACACATAGTGCGCGAACGCGCATTGGAAATCCTGAACGATATAGGCGGGTGCAGAGCAGAACCCCAAAGCTATACAGCAGGCTGGGACGAGGCGATAAACGCTGCGTACGAAGCGATACAGAGCGAGCCAGCCGCTGATGTTGCACCGGTGGTGCATGCACATTGGATAAACGAGCCTCCTTATAGAGCGCTTAATGGGGATTTCAGGAAATCGCAGGAATGCTCGAGGTGTCATAGCACTTATGTCAGCGCCGGGAATACTCCGTATTCCAATCATAAGTTCTGTGCAGAATGCGGCGCCAAAATGGACGGTCCGGTAGAGTGGCTGAAGCTGTGAAAAACTTAAAGCGAATTTCTTTAGGCATAAACCGTGTTGGAGGTGATTAAGAGTGAAAGGCGAACTTAAGATACAGCGTGACCCGACCAGAAGAAAGTTCCGGTGTCCAGTATGGACTGTTACGCTTTTTGCGTGGGAGTTCCCACTCGATAAATTCAGAAAGCGCGTTGTAGCCGCAATACGTAAGATGGACGGGTTTGTCGGGTGGTGTGATCCCAAGGTGTTCTTCCATGAAGATGACAGAGGGATGCTTTATTTCGCACTTTTTGATAGCCAGGCACATGCAGAAGCTACAAGAGATTTGATTCGTGCCGAGTTTCCGCAGCAGAGCGTCGGCGCAAATTGCTGCTTACATTATGCTGCAAAGGAACCTATCAAGCGGGAGTCCGAAAGTGATACGGGATTTACAGAATTCCTTGCAAAGATGATTCAGAATTCCGTAAATGAAGGTACCAAGCATAATGAGTAAAAAGCGATGCCATTTCTGCGAAGATTTCGCAATGCTGAAAAGCAATGGTGATACTCCATCGGAAATAAAGTCGGTGTATTTAGCAACGCTGGTAAGAAAGTTGATCGTTAATGGCAGGGTTAAAAGCTGGTGCGACTATGGCAGTTACAAGCTGAGATTTTGTCCGGAATGCGGTCGGAAAATTGAACAGGAGGGACAATATGAATAACGACGAAAACGGGTATTACATGCCAATATACATGTGCAAGCTTTGTGGTGAAATCCTTGTAGGCGTAAAAGAGAAAATTACAGACAAGCACTTGGCAATTAGCATCACAGATGCAGTTGGTTGTCTTGGCAAAGGAGCATTTCCATATGTGAGAAGAAAAACACCTCACACATGTGATGACGGTAGCATTGGCATTACTGATCTAATCGGAATGAAATATTTCGAGGAACAGAAATCATGAGCGAATACATAACCATAGGAGATTGCGCCGCGATATTCCAGGGGCGCAACCTGGACAAAGTCAAGCTGAACACCGAGGGCAAGGGAATCCCCTACATCGTTGGGGCGTCCTGCATGAAAGATGCCCGGCTGAAATGTGAAAAGTACTGCGAGAATTTCGAGAACGAAACAATATCCAAGTTTGGTGATATACTCGTTTCGACCGTGGGAACGCTCGGAAAGGTCGCGATAAACGATATAGGCGACTGCGTCCTTTCTAGACACGTCTGTGCGGTGCGATTCGTTCCGGAAATATTGCCCGAATACGGGCTGCTGTGCCTCTTGGCGTCGCTGGAATTGTGCATACCGCCTGACGATGGCACGCAGACGGGATTTTCCCGAAAACTCGATTGTTCGGAGATTGAGAAATTACCCTTGGTGTACATCGTTCCCGATAAGCAGCGTGAAACAGTTGAGAAGATGGTGCTGCTTGCATCATCATTCCAGAATATGAAGTCAGTAGACAAGCTGGAGAATATGCCGGACGATCCGATTGAGTTGGCAGGTTGGTTTAAGAAAAGGGCTTCCAAGCTCATCAAGGAACAGAACCGTACTCTTGATCAGATAGTAGCAACCATAAAATCCGGGTGGGACAACGCGCCCGAGGAAATAAAACAGCTTATGTTGGAGGACATAAAGACATGAGAATTGACAGCGTAATAATTGAAGTGCTTGCAAAAGCAGAAGTGAGCGGCAACACGCTGCGCCTTACAGAACAACTTGACCGAAAGACATATCAGCAGGTCAGCAAGGTGCTTTCGGCAATCGGCGGCAAGTGGAACAGCCCCAAGAAGTGCCACGTCTTCGCTGACGATGTAGAGGATATCCTGCAGAGCATTATCCTCACTGGCGAATACACCAGCGAGAAAGCAGAATATCAGTTCTTTCCGACCCCGGACGAGCTTGCCGCCGAAACAGTAAGGCTGGCACACATCACGCCTGACGATGTGTGCCTTGAGCCCTCGGCAGGCAGAGGAGCAATCGCCAAGTATATGCCCGGCTGTGACTGTGTGGAGCTTAATTCGAAAAACCGCGCTTTCCTTGAAGAACAGGGGTTCAAACTGGTGCATGATGATTTCATGACGTTCGAACCGGACAAGCAGTACAGCGTGATCGTAATGAATCCGCCGTTTGCCAAACAGCAGGACATTATCCACGTCACCAAGGCAATACACATGGCTACACGCTGTGTTGTTGCAATCATGTCGGCGTCGGTGCTGTTCCGCACTGATAAGCGCACAACAGAGTTCCGCGCTCTTGTGGAAAGCTATGGCGGTACCATTGAGCCGCTGCCGGAAAGCTCGTTCAAGGAGAGCGGCACGGCCGTGAACACTTGCAGAGTGGTAGTTAATAATGGGTAAAAAGGAGTACCAACATGATAATCAAGAAACTCGCAAAGCTTGTGAAAAAGACACATTACCTTGGCATAACTTCCACGACCAACGAGCAGTCACAGCAGTGGCTCGGAGGAAACTGGGGTCTTTACGACATTTCCGATTTGCCGTCAATAACGTATGAACAGGCTTGTGCCATGTTCGATTTCAGTGCAAAGACAATCGACAAGACATGGGACGATAACGACGGAGCGTGGATACTTGCCAAAAAGGTTGAAACGGCCTGCAAATTCAGAAGATTTGAAGCCGACGAAATCGAAATACACTCCACATTCTTCGGAGATGAAGAGATGAAAGTCGTTGTCGACAAAGACCAGACTGCGTTTGCATTCATTCCCGCTGAGCTGCTTTCTCCCATCGTTGAAACAGAATATACACAAAAAGTGCTTATTCAGGGCGAGGACGATGCTACATATCTGCTTGTATACAACGGTTTACAGTTGGTTGCAATGATTCCGTCACTTCGTATTCCGAAAGGAATGGTGGACTCCTGGCAGGAATCGCAGACCAAGATTTACAACTGCATGAGCCTTTATCTGAATACTTTGGCAGCTGAGGAGGAACGAAGAGCGGCAAGCGATTCCGATGTCGAACATCAGTATACGTTCGATGAGAACGAGGACACGGAGGACGAGGAAGATGCTGAATAACGAAATAGGAAGTCAGTTGAAAAATTTACGAGAAAGAAAAGGCTTAACTATTGAGCGGGTAGCCTATGCTGTTGATGAGATCCCCAGCGAGGTCGAGTTTTGGGAGAGCGGCAAGCTCAAGCCCTGCGCCGATGCGAAGAGAAAGCTGGAGTTCCTGTTTAGCTGTTTTGGTGACGATCACAAGGAACTTGCAAAGGTAAACGAGGAAAACTATTCCGACTTTTTCAATTATCCAGAATGCATTGACGTTCCTGAAAATTTCCCATCTTGGCTCAAGGCACACGGCTTTTTCGCTGCTCCAGCCTCCCTTGGACATCATGGAAACCAGCGCGGTGGACTTTATATACACTCTAGTCAAGTTGTAGCCGAGCTGGAGAAATATACGCAAAACCTCGGATTGCAGTGGAACCACAGCAGGAGCGCTTGGCTCGTCGGAATGTTCCATGATCTTTGCAAGGTCGATGATTACTGCTACAACTGGGCCGGCGACAAGTGGGAATGGAACAAGAACCAGATACTCACAGGTCATGGCGAAAAGTCCCTGATAATGCTCCAGCGGCATATTACCCTCACTGAACAGGAGATAGCGTGTATTCGCTGGCACATGGGGTCGTTTACCGATCAGAAAGAATGGGAGTACTACGGCAGAGCGGTCGAACGGTACCCGGCTGTACTCTTTACTCACACTGCTGATATGTACGCGTCGCGCGTTCTGGGGGTATAAATGCAGCACATAGAAGATAACGAACAGATGATACTTATTCGCTGGGCGCAGTTCGAAAGCGGCAGACACCCCGAGTTGTCGCTGCTGTTTCATGTCCCGAACGGCGGCAAGCGCAGCAAGGTCGAAGCTGCAAGGTTCAAGGCGATGGGAGTGCAGGCGGGTGTTCCAGACCTGTTCCTCCCTGTTCCGCGCGGCGCTTATCACGGACTGTTTATCGAGATGAAAGCTCCAAATGGGCGGACGTCTAATGCACAGAACACTTGGATAGAAAAGCTGAAGAGCAACGGATATGCAGTCGAGGTGTGCTATGGCTTTGAGGCAGCTCAACAAACGCTGCTCTCATACCTTGACGAAAAATAGCTGTTTGCAGTCAATTTCAACAAGGAGGTGTAACTTATGGCCAAGAAGAGAAACTGCAGGCGAACCCCGGAAGAAGTGAGCATACATGACGAGGCAGTGAAACTCCGCAAAATGACTGATGCTCAGCTTGTCGAAAAGGTTCGTTCTGCATCTGTGGCGGCAAGTGAGACGCCTACAGCATTTGAGGAGCAGGCAACTTCGACCAAGAGTGTTGCTGAATTCCTCGAGGCATTCGCAAATGCCAATATTCCGGGCGTGGGGAAGATAACACTCAAGAAGATGAACACATTCGCAAAAGACAACGGATATCTTTAATAAAGGGGATTGGACGATATTATGACGGTAGCAGAATTAAATAAATATTACCTGCTGGAGGACGCTATTCGAGATGATAAAGAGAGAATCGCGAGAATTGAAGCAAAACTCTGCGGTTCCAGCGCCTTCGATACGAGCGGTGTACCGAAGAACCCGACACCGCGCAACCATACCGAGGACAGCTTTATCGAGCTGGCACACCTCAAGACAGAGCTTGGCAATGAGGTCAAGGAGTATGAGGCTTTGAAAGTCAGGATCGAGCGGTATATCGCACGTATCACCGACCTGCTTATTAAGCGCATCATGGAGAAGCGAGTTCTCAAGCATAAAAGCTGGAGGACTGTTGCGGAGGAGCTCGGTGGGGGGAACACCATCGACTCCGTCAAGAAGATGTACTATCGCTACATATCGGACAATCCTGATTAAGTTGTCACCAATGTCCCCCATGTCCCGTCCAATGCGTGATATAATGAAAACATAATCAGATGCAATGCACTCCTCAATTTTTGCGTTCTCGCCCGGCGCAATATAAAATTGAGGAGGTTTTATGTTACCCAGGAAAAAATGTGAAGAAATCAAAGCTGTTGAGATGCCGCCTATCAAGGAGTATCTTAAAGAGATACAGCGCGACGGCAGCGAACTTGGAGCCGATGAGGTGTTAAAGGACACGCTCAAATGGCTTGATTCGCGCGGGATGAAGAACGCTGTATCAATGCAGATGGTCGAGCAGTATGCATTCTCCGTGGCTCGGTGGATACACCTTGAGCGGCTCATCTCGAAGTATGGCTATATCGCCAAGCACCCGACCACCGGTGCACCTATTCAATCTCCGTATGTAGTGATGGCTCAATCTTACATGAAACAGGTCATCGCGATACGGAGTGAAATCAATCTTCAGCTTAAAGAATCACGTCCCGCGCCGACGACATACGTTCGGGAGGTGGTTTACGGTGAGTAACGAGCTGAACTATTACCTTGCGGACGTTGAGGAGCTTATCCCCTATGCGCGAAATGCCAGGACGCATTCCTCTGCACAGATAACACAAATTGCCGCGTCAATAAAAGAGTTCGGGTTCCTCGCCCCTATCGTCATTGCCGAGGATAACACGATTTTGTGCGGTCACGGTCGCTTTTACGCCGCGCAAAAACTGGGCTTAAAGAAAATACCCTGCGTCAAGGAATCACACCTCACCGAGGCGCAGAAACGCGCATATATCATCGCAGACAATAAGCTGAGCATTAACGCAGGCTGGGATGATGAGTTGCTTGCTGTGGAGCTGTCAGACCTGCAAGGCGAGGGCGTTGACCTATCTATCACAGGTTTTGACGAAAAGGAACTTGCGGACTTATTCGATGATAAAAGCAAATCTGATGTTGAAGATGACGGGTACGACCTGTCAGCCGCATTGGAGAAAGCGGCATTTGTACAGCGCGGCGATATCTGGACGGTAGGCAGACACCGTCTGATGTGCGGCGATGCTACCAGCGCCGATGATGTTGCCGCTCTGATGGGAGGCAAGCGCGCGAACCTGCTCCTGACAGACCCGCCGTATGGCGTATCGTTCAAATCATCGAGCGGCTTGACCATTCAGAATGACAGCATAAAGGACGAAGATTTCTACAGCTTCCTTAAATCGGCTTTCAGCGCGGCGGTCGACTGCCTCGAAAAGGGAGCGGCGGCATACATCTTCCATGCTGATACGGAAGGACTGAATTTCCGCCGGGCTTTCGTTGACGCTGGCTTTCATCTCGCTGGCTGCTGTATCTGGGTCAAAGATAGTCTGGTTTTAGGTCGGAGTGACTATCAATGGCAGCATGAGCCGGTTCTGTATGGATTCTTGCAAAACGGCAAGCACTCATGGTATTCCGACCGAAAGCAGACCACCATCTGGAACTTTGCCAAACCCAAGAAGAACGCGAACCACCCTACCTCGAAGCCCCTTGACCTTTTATCATACCCCATTCAGAATTCCTCGCAGGAAAATGCTATCGTGCTTGATACGTTCGGAGGGAGCGGCTCAACGCTTATGGCGTGTGAGCTGACAAACCGGATATGCTATACGATGGAGCTGGACGAGAAGTACGCTTCTGTTATCCTGCGGAGATACGTTGATGATACTGGACGCTCCGACGATGTATTTGTCGAACGTGCCGGCGAAAGAATCCCATATGCTTCACTTGCAAAGGCGGTGGAGCATGAGTGAACTAACTTTAGGCAGTCTATTTGATGGCAGCGGCGGCTTTCCCCTCGGAGGAATGCTTGCGGGAATAATTCCGCTGTGGTCCTCGGAAATAGAACCGTTTGCCGTCCGTGTCACAACAAAGCGACTGCCTCAAATGAAGCATTTCGGCGACGTGTCTGCGCTAAACGGTGCGGAACTACCGCCTGTCGATATTATCACATTTGGCAGTCCGTGTCAGGATATGAGCATTGCCGGAAAGAGGAGCGGCTTGGACGGCGCACGTTCCAGCCTGTTCTATGAGGCAGTCAGGATAATCAAGGAAATGAGGTGTGCAACAAATGGCAAATACCCGCGATACTGCGTGTGGGAGAACGTTCCCGGAGCATTCAGCTCAAACGGCGGCGAGGACTTTCGGTGCGTCCTCGAAAGCCTGTGTAAAATCAAAGATGAAACCGTTTCTGTTCCTCAATATGAGGGATGGACAACAGCGGGATATATCATGGCAAAAGACTTCTCCATTGCCTGGAGAGTCCTTGACGCTCAATACTGGGGAGTACCCCAGCGAAGAAAACGCATCTACCTTGTCGCAGATCTTGATTCCGAACGCGCCGGAAAGATACTGTTTGAGTCAGAAGGCGTGTCGCGGTATTCTTCTGAGGGCTTCCGCGCGTGGCAAAGAACTGCCGCCGCTGCTGAAAGCGGCATTGGAGCGGCAAGCGGGGGCTTAATGAACGCTGCCGGCTTTTGCGCGGAGCATTCGGCGAAAGCACGTGGAATCGGCTACGAGGAAGAAACCTCGCCCACGCTCCGCGCTGGGACGATACCAGCAACTGTCTACGAAAATCATTCACAGGACACACGGTATACCGGACCGCTTGATGTCGCTCCGACAGTAAGTTCGACCTATGGAATGGGCGGGAACAATCAGCCGTTTGTTGTGACCAAAGAAACGAGATGCTTTGATGTAAGGTTTACCTCCGAGGGAACAAAGAATGCCAGGCATAATTGCTATGAAACTACTACGTCGCGGACAATAGATACCGGCGGTAATGCGCCGGACTCCAACCAAGGCGGGGTTGCTGTTGTATCCGTCCAGGGCTCGATGATAGGCAGAACGGACAAGAACGGACCGCAAGGCAGCGGAGTGAACGAGGACGTTTCTTTCACGCTGAATGCTACCGACCGTCACGCTGTAGCTTTTTCGTCGGCGCGGGTATACAGTACGAGCAAGAACTCATACCACACAGAAGCTACCGAGAATGTTGCAGGCACTCTTGTGGCATCTGACTATAAGGATCCGCCGACCGTTGCGGAAGAACCTCGATACATCGTCCGGCGGCTCATGCCTACAGAGTGCGCCCGGCTGCAAGGCTTTCCGGATTGGTGGTGCACCGACCTCGAAACAGCAGATCCGACCGATGGTGAGCTTGAATTCTGGCGACAGGTATTTGAAGTTCACCGAAATATAACGAGCGGCTCAAACAAGGTAAAGTCAGATAAGCAGCTCCGTGCATGGCTTAAAAGTCCTCACAGCGATTCAGCGGAATACAAGCTGTGGGGGAATGGCGTTGCTTTGCCCTGCGTTTTCTTTGTCCTTTCGGGCATTGTTTACTATTCACAGTTGAATGTTGAAAGTTTGTGAGTTTATTCTCTTGATATGTGTCCCTTTCGGAGTTAATATATAGCTGGTCAGCAGGCAGCACCGAGCGTCATAATATACACATAATTCCGCTGTACATTTCGTGTAATATATTGTTCCTAAACCGCTTGCTATTATCTCGCTTTAGAGTTAATATGTACACACCGAAAGGGAAAACAAAGCCAAACGGAGGACACGACAATGAAAAACACACAGGTACAGATCGAGGGCATTAAGAACCAGACCATAGGCGTTGAGGTCGAGATGAACAACATAACAAGAGCGAAAGCCGCGCAGATCGCCGCTGAGTTCTTCGGAACGCACCGCCACGAAAACACCGCTGGTCGCAACGGATACTGCACCTTCTCCGCTTGGGACAGCGAGGGGCGCGAGTGGAAATTCCAGAAAGACGTAAGCATTCACGGACCTGACGGTGAAAAGTGCGAAATGGTCACTCCAATCCTTACATACAGCGATACCGAAACACTTCAGGAACTCATTCGCCGACTTCGCAAGGCGGGAGCCAAGAGCGATGCGACAAGGGGCTGCGGTGTACACGTTCACATCGGCGCACAGGGACACACGCCGCAGAGCCTCAGGAACCTCGCCAATATAATGGCAAGCCACGAAAGCCTTTTAGCAAGTGCCATCAACCTCGACAGAGGAAGAATGAACCGCTACTGCCGCACGGTAAGCCCCGCATTCCTCGAACAGCTCAACCGCAAAAAGCCCCAGACCATGGCGGAGCTTGCGGACATCTGGTACACTAGCCAGAACGCAAGCTACGGCAGGTCAGCGCATTACAACGATAGCAGATACCACATGCTTAACCTGCACGCCACTTTCACCAAGGGCACGGTTGAGTTCAGGCTTTTCCAATTTGATGCACCGAGCGGCACAAGGCAGAACGGACTTCACGCAGGACAGCTCAAGAGCTACATTCAGCTTTGTTTAGCGCTCAGTGCGATGGCAAAGAACGCAAAGAGCGCAAGCCCCAAGCCCCAGCAGGTGGACAACCCTAAATACGCGATGCGCACTTGGCTCCTTCGCCTTGGATTTATCGGGAACGAGTTCAAGACCGCAAGAGAAACTTTCACAAACCGTCTGAGCGGCGACGGAGCTTTTCGAAACGGCAGAACAGCATGACCCCGGCAAACCGCCCCCTGACCGCTTCGGCGGTCTTAGGGTGGTAGAAGGGCAATTCTTCAGAAAGGACGTATTTTTATGAAAGAAAAACTCTACTTGGCTTATGGCAGCAACCTCAACATTGTTCAGATGATCATACGCTGTCCGGACGCGAAATTCTACGGAACGGCTGAAATCAAGGACTACGAGCTACTTTTCAAAGGGAGCAAGACCGGTGCATACCTGACCATTGAGCGGCGCAAAGGCTCTAGCGTGCCTGTGGGTGTATGGGCGGTCACAGAGCGCGACATTAGCGCTTTAGACCGCTACGAGGGTTTCCCCGCATTCTACTACAAGAAGGAATTCCGACAGCAGATATGGGGCAGGGACGGCGAGGACTTGGGCGTTCACGACTGCTTTGCTTACATCATGCATGAGGATAGGCGGATAGGGATACCAAGTTCGGTGTACATCAACACCTGCAGAGAAGGCTACAAAGATTTCGGATTTGATATTAATATCCTGATGGACGCAGTAAAGAGAAGCGAGGAGTCAGCACTATGAAAGAAACAACATCAAGAAGAGCGGCGCAATGCCCCAAATGCAACGCGATTTATACCGCACCGCCTGCAATATCGCGCGATGATGGCCACACACTCATTTGCCCGGAATGCGGCACAAGAGAAGCTCTGAAGAGTATCGGAGTGTCAGCCGAGGAGCAGAACAAGATCATCGACATCATTCACCGCTGCTACAAAAGGTAAAATACACATGCTAGCCGCGAAATCTTTGTGCAGGATATTCTTTTGCAATCGCTTGCAATTTCGCCACTTTAGAGTTAATATGGACACACCGAAAGGAAATACACATCAAGCAGGAGGAAAAGAATATGTGGACAAAAGGTGCAATAGAAATACCGAGCAGCAACGGCGGCATGACATCGGTGAGCTACTGGGTGAAACACTACGAGAACGAAAGCCAGTTCGGAATTGACAACGGCAGGATCTCAAAGCTAACACTTGTCCAGGACAGCAAAGTAGTGTACAACTACGACCGAGGCGAGGACATCGAACCTCAGACATCAGAAGCGGAAAAGGCGCTTGCTATCCTGCTGAAAGAGTACAACTGACACCTCAACACGGCATCAATAAAATGGCAGAGAGCGGCGCAAGGGCGCTATTCCTGCCTTTTGCCGATGTGAACCCCCCTCAAGGTACTGTGACCCGGGGGCGGGGTGAGGTGAGGCTCGCCGACGCCCAATTTTCGCCTAGTCATGGAGAAAAAAACGGGTCACTTGAATTGAAAAAAATATTTTTGGGGGTATTAGAAAAATGGCAAGGAAAAAAGCACAGGAAACCGAGGTCAAAAAAACGGTGTCGGAGGCGGCTACAAAGCCAGTTCCGGGCGGGGCAAAAGCCACGCCTAGCGGCAAGAAAACGGCGAAAAGCGGAGCGAAACCCGCTAAAAGTAGTGAAAAAGGCGGTTCAAGCGGAGCGAAACAGACTAAAAGCACCGCGAAAGGAAGTGCGGACACCAAGCGCAAGGCTACGAAGAAAACAGCGCCGGAAGCCGCCGCAGATAAGCCGGCGCGCACGCCACGCAGAAAAGCGGCTGATGTTCCCTCTGTGAGCGGCGACAGTGCGGTTCTTAACGCGGCGGCAAGGCTGGAGGCTATGGAGGAAGAAGCGCGTACAGAGGCGGCACAGGACGCACGTCCCGCGACCTCGGAGCCGGCGGGGATCATTTACTCGCTGAAAGCTGGAGCGCAGATATTCGTGAAGACCGCCGACATTGTAGCGGCGACCGGAAAGACTACGTCATGGATCCGCGACATAACAGCGCGCGGGATCATCAAGGAAACCAAGACAAAGCATGGTACGCTCTACGACTTTACGCAGACCATGAGGGCTTATTGCGCGTCGCTGGAATCGCGCCGGAGCGATGATGATACCGCTGATGTGGAGCTTAAGCGGAAAAAGGCAGAGGCAAAACTCAAGGAGTCCAAGGCGGTCATCGCGGAAATGCAGGCAAAGGAATTCCAGGGCAAAATGCACCGTTCAGAGGACGTACAGAAAATGACCGCCGACCTGCTCTACTTCGTTCGCGGCGGGCTTGTGGCTCTTGCCGGAAGATGTGCCACTGACTGCGCTGCGTCCTCCGAGCCTGCCGAGGTGCAGAAGATCATTGAGCATGAGGTTCATGAGATCCTTAAGGACTTATCCGAATACAAGTATGATCCGAAAAGATATGACGAGCTGGTGCGGCAGCGGACTAACCGTGAACTTGACGCTGACTTCGACGATGGAGAAGATGAAGAATAAATCGGCGTGAAGTTAGTAAGCACCGGATTTCAGAGGGTAAATACAGCTTATTCGATAATATCTTTTTCAGATATTTTTGCAATTTGTCCCGAATGTCCCCCATGTCCCTTTATATTTGTGATACAATATAATCGAAAAAATACCGTTTGAGGCGACGGACACAGAGCCAACATTCAACCAGTCTGATCACCGCGCCCAAGCGGTATTTTTGTTCGATTCAAACAGAGTAATAGCGCGGACTTGCAACACCGCGCAGACGATACAAGGCGCAGGGGCTTTCTCCTTTGACCCTGCGCAGATTTCAGAGCCGCACAGTGCCGCGCCTTAGCGCGTGCGGTGCAAATCCGCAGGCTCTTGTCAAGACGTTGTGTATACAATACACGGCACAGGCGCGGACTACTCATCCGTTCGCGGTGAAACAGAGGTAGTGCGGGAGCGCATTATCCGATGTGGAACTGTGGTGTTCGTGTGGCAGTAGCTCAGTTGGTAGAGCCGGGGGAAAGCACACCCCGTGTCGGCGGTTCAAGTCCGCCCTGCTGTCTTGGGACGGTGGTATATGTCGGGATACGGTCATGGTAAAAAGTCAGTATTTATACTGGTTCAGCCCACTGCCGGCGGGTTCAATCCCCGCTGCCGCCCGCTAATTGTTTGTCCCGCTTTTGTGCGGGCGGTGTTTCCTTTCCATGCTCCCGGCGTGCGCCAACGCTCCGGGAATATCAACCATCGCTGTGCATGAACGGCGGGGGCAGGACCCGCCGTTCCCGCCTTTTCGGGTGCGTGGCTCAATGGTTGAGCACCGGACTTTTAATCCGGATCATGTGGGTTCGATTCCCACCGTACCCACCAAGCCCTATGCGGCTTTAATTCGGGCGATAATATCAATAAATCCGTGTGTCAGAAAGGGGTTTGAGCGGCGGGAGGTGGCGGTGTGTTCCGAGAATCAGAAAAAGATCGGGTGAACAAGCTGAACGCCTGCCTTGCGAAGATCCTAAGCGGCATGAAACCGCCGGAAGACCTCACCGTATCACAGTGGGCGGACAAGAACCGCCGGCTTACCTCCGAATCATCGGCGGAAGTCGGCAAGTGGCGGACTTCGCGAACTCCGTATATGTTTGATATACTGGACAGTTTTACTGACCCGCTTATCGAGCATATCGTAGTTGTCGCCGCGTCGCAGGTCGGCAAGTCTGAAACCATTAACAACATGGTCGGATACTGCATAGACCAGGACCCCGGACCAATACTGCTGATACAGCCCACGATTGACGATGTTAAGCGCTATTCGGAAATGAGAATTGCGCCGATGATCCGTGAAACGCGCTGCCTTAAGCGCAAAGTCGCTGATCCCAAGTCACGCGACGCAGCGAACACCAAGCGGCAGAAGTCGTTCCCTGGCGGCGTGCTCGTCATGACTGGTTCGAACGTGGCGCACGATCTTTCATCAATGCCTATCCGTTATGTATTCGGCGACGAGCGCGACAGGTGGGCGACGAGTGCAGGCTCTGAGGGCGACCCGTGGGAGCTGGCGGTTGCAAGAACGAGAACGTTCTACAACAAGAAGATGGTCGAGGTTTCAACGCCGACTGTTAAAGGGGCGTCTGCTATCGAAAACTCTTACAACTTAGGCACGATGGAGCGGTGGAAAACCCAATGCCCCCATTGCGGCGAATATGTCGAGGTCACATTTGATAATATCAGATTTGAGTACGACGCCGCCGAAAATGGCGACAAGAAGATATTCCACATCTCAGAGATTTTCTATGTGTGTCCGGAATGCGGCGGCATATCTGACGAACACACGATGAAGAGTCAGCCGGCGAAATGGGTCGCCACGGTTCCCGAAGCCAGAAAGCACCACAAAACGCGCTCGTTCTGGCTGACTGCATGGGTTTCCCCATGGGCAACATGGGAGTCGATAATATTACAGTTCCTGCAGGCGGGGACGGATTCTGCGAAACTGCAGGTCGTGTATAATACGCAGTTCGGCGAGCTTTGGGAAGAGCGCGGCGACATGGCTTCAGAAGATGATGTTATGGCGCGGCGCGAAGTCTATGAGGCAGAAGTGCCGGACGGCGTACTGTTACTCACCTGCGGTGTGGATATACAGGACGACCGCTTAGAATATGAGGTCGTGGGACACCGGCGATTCGGTGAAACATGGGGTATAAAGAAAGGCGTTATCCTTGGACGCCCTGACACAGAAGAAGTCTGGGAGCGGCTTGACGAGGTATTATCTCATAAATACAAGTTCAAAAGCGGGGTTTCGTTGCAGATCTCGCTTACTTTTATCGACGAGGGCGGACACTTTACACAGGAAGTCCGCCAGCACTGTCTTGCCCGTCAATATGACCATGTGTTTGCGATAAAGGGCGCGAACCGTCCGGATATACCGTACACCGCGCCGCCCAAGAAACAAAAAATCGTGGTCAATGGCAAGGTTATCGGGCAGGTGTGGGTGTATGAGATAGGCGTTAACGCCGGCAAGCAGAAGATCGTGGACAACCTCCGCGTTCAGTCGCCCGGCGCTAACTACTGTCACTTTCCCTTGCGCGACGATTACGGCAAGCAATTCTTTAAACAGCTGATGTCGGAACACCTTGCGTATGTTCCGAAACTGAAACACCCCTGGCAATGGCAGAAGATCCCCGGACATGAGCGCAACGAGGCTTTTGATATCCGGAACTACAACCTTGCGGCGTGCGAGATACTTTCGCCTGACTGGGACGCGATAGAGCAGAAGCTCCGAACGGCTAAGCCGGGCGAAGAAAATGCGTCAATTCCCATGAAAGAGAAGAAAGCAAAGCCGCGTAAGCGCAAGAAAAGTGAGTTTTACGATGATTGGTGATGATAACGATGATTAATAAAAATACGGCTCGTAAAATGTATGAACATTATACAAAGCGTATATACGAACTTATCAAGGCGCAGGAGTCGCTTACATCTGGCGGCGTCAAATCGTACAAGATCGGCGACATGGAGATCACCAAGTTTGACATGACAAAGCTTGACGAACTGCTGGAAGAAGCTGTTGACCGGCAGGCATACTATGACGCTATCCTGCACGGCAAGGCAACGCGCAAGACCGTGGGCATAATCCCCACGGACAGATAAATCATTTTTGCAATCAATTTCAAAAATCAGCAGAAAAGAGGGCGCGAATTTGATCGCGCCTTGATTTCTGCCGGTTTAGGGCTTTCACGGCAGAGTTCATAATTTCTCCGAGGGCTGTGTGCGCGGCAGCAGCGGCGTATGCGGCTCTTCACCGAAGAAAAAGCGCCTGCTTGCGGGCAGGCGCTTTGAATGTTGAAACGGCTTACTCAGCGGCGTCAGGCGGCGTCAGCAGGTCGTTAAGGGTAATACCGAGCGCATCGGTGATTTTCAGAGCATTGGAAACAAGGCAGTCGCCGCGTTTTTCCAAGTCTTCAATGGTGCGCTTTGGTATGCCTGTGAGTTCAGACATTTTCGGCACGGAAATCTTTGCACGCAGCCGATATGCCTTGATATACAGAAACATAAGAATCCCCCTTTACTTTACGAAGAAGAACCAGATTAAGAATACTATAGCCACCACAGACATGGAGATGCTTACAATGTGCCAGATCAGCTTGAGAAGTGTTCTGTTTTTTTCGCTCATACTATTGACCTCCTTTTGAAAATGTGTTATAATACTCTTGCCGGGGCTTTCGCCCCGGTAGAGCGGAACGTTTAGAAGAACGTTCCCTTGATTATTGCCCAGATGGTTCCGACCGTGATGAGGATTTTCACCACCTGGGTCAAGAGCTTGTCAAGCTGTTCGAGCAACTTGGTGAGCTCTTTTATTTTATTGTCCATCGCTTTCACCTCCCTTCTGACAATATTATTATACCACGTTATAACGTGATTGTCAATAGTTTTTTTGAAAAAATCTCAAAAAAATCAAAAAAATACAAATAATAGCACCTTGAAAGAGGTGCTTTTTTTATGGGCAAAAACGGCGCATGAGCCGCAATTGCCGACAAGTGAAATCTACAATTTAATAAATTAAGGCACGCCCGGTCAAACGGCGTGCCTTTGTTATTCCACGAAAAAAGGGGGGACGTTTATGAGCGGCTCATATGTACATGCAAGCGGGTACGGTGACGCTGGAGCATCGCTTACTAAAAGGTCATTAAGGGCTTTCAATGCGCGTTCGGGCGCGCCGATTGAGGATATAGACTTTCACAATGCAACAATGCGTCAGCGCGGGCGCATGCTATATATGGCTTCTCCGATAGCCGCCGCCGCTGTGAACACTAATCGCACGAAGATAGTCGGTCCGGGACTCAGAATGAAGTGCAGTCTTGACGCGGAACTGCTTGGACTTTCGCCGGAAAGCGCAAGGCAATGGTGCAAGCGCACCGAGGCAGAGTTCCGGGCATGGTGTCTGAACAAGTCGTCATGTGACGCGCTGGGCATAAATAATTTCTACGAAATGCAGCAGTTAGCCGTGAAATCCTGGCTGATGAGCGGCGATGTGTTTGCACTGCTGAAAAGGCGGGAGCCTACCCGGCTTAATCCGTTTTCCCTTTGTGTGCAGATGATAGAAGCTGACAGAATAAGCACGCCGTTATGCTCTGTTTCAAACGGTATTTTTTCAGTCACAGAGGGCAAGTATGGCGATAATGAAGTGCATGACGGCGTAGAGGTGGATGCCGGCGGAAGAGTGGTAGCTTACCATGTCTGTAACGGTTACCCGTATTCTATCGTGCTTAAGGACATCAACTGGGTCAGAGTCGAGGCGGTCAGCAAAAAGACCGGACTGCCTAACATACTGCAGATAATGGATTCAGAGCGCCCCGACCAGTATCGTGGCGTCTCGTATCTCGCCCCGGTCATTGAAATGCTCCTGCAGAATCGCAGATACACTGAAAGCGAACTTACGGCGGCGATCATTCAGACGTATTTTACCGGGTGGCTTGAAACGGATACAGATTCGACTGATATGCCGATGTTCGACCATTCCGATGATGACGACGCCAACGAGGATGAGCCGGAGATGTCGCCCGGAAATATTGTAAAACTGAAAAAGGGCGAAAAAATCGTATTCGGCAATCCTAATATACCGACTGCCGGGTATGAAACTTTCACCAATTCGATCGCGCGGCAGATTGGCGCGGCGCTTGAGATGCCACATGAGGTATTGCTCAAGGAATTCACCGCGTCCTATTCGGCGTCTAAGGGCGCGCTTGAAGAAGCATGGGAAGTCATTAAAATGCGCCGTTCTTGGTTCGTCAATGACTTCTGCCAGCCTGTTTATGAGGTCTGGCTTGCTGAGGCTGTTGCACGCGGCAGGATAAAGGCACCGGGTTTCTTCGATGATCCTCTTATCCGAGCGGCATGGTGCAGTGCGCGGTGGGACGGTCCGGCGCTCACACAGCTTGACCCCAAGAAGGAAGCCGAGTCAAACGCAATGCTGGTTCAGCACGGCTGGAAGACAAACGAGCAAATCACAAGAGAGTACTACGGCGAAAACTGGGAGGACAATATGTCTGCTCTTGCGGTGGAGAACGAGCTTATAAAGAACATTATACCCGCCCAGACGAATAACATCGCTGACGATGATGAAGAGGGAGATGAAGAAAATGCCGACGAAGAATAAAGGCGCTGCATATTTTGCGGAGCGTGAGGGATATTCGGTCAGGGCTGACGCTGATACGGAAACCGCTGAACTTGTTCTTTACGGTCAGGTCGTAAGGCGTAGACCTTTTAATGGGTTCACAGGAAAACCAGTCGAGGGATATTTCATTGTTGAAGATGAAATATTAGATGATTTAAACGCTGTATCGAAGAGTAAAGCGCTTAATATACGGCTTAATTCCTGCGGTGGTGAATGCCACACGGCGATAGTGATACATAACAGACTTCGTGAAATGGCTAAGAACGGCACACAAATCACCTGCACGGTCGATGGTGTTGCGATGTCAGCAGGTTCGCATATTATGTGCGCTGCTGATACAGTAAAAGCGTCCGAGGGGTCGCTGATAATGATACATAAGTCGCTGGTCATGCTTTGCGGCAGCTACAACGCTGATGAACTCAGAAAAACCGCGCTCGCAAACGACGCTTATGACAAGTCTATGCTGTCGGCGTACAAACGCAAGACCGGAAAGGAAGAAGCTGAACTCATCAGCATGATGGCTGATGAAACATTTATGACCGGAAAAGAAGCCAAGGAGCAGGGCTTTGTTGACGAGCTCATTGAAACGAGCGATGAAGTCAAGATAGCTGCATCGGCTGATAAAACGGCACTGTATGTGAGCGGCAGATTTATGCCGCTTTACGGAGCAACATGCCCTGAAAATATACCGATTGTAAATAACGCTCCAAATATTACAGCGACACACCACATGGCATTACAGCCTGAATCAAACGAAGGCAATGCAAATAGATCAAACAACAATGAGGGAGGTAAAACTACTATGGCAGTAAATCTTGCTGAACTGCGCAAAGAAAATCCTGAACTCGCAGCACGCGTTGAGGAGGATTACAAGGCAGAACACGCAGACGAAAACAAGACGGCAATGGACGCCGCTGTGCAGAAGGCGCTTGCGGACGAGCGCACACGCTTAGAGAAGATAGAGGCTATCACCGGACAGGTAAGCCCGGAGCTCCTCGCTGACGCTAAGTACAAGAACCCCTGCACAGCTGAGGAACTTGCTTACAAGGCTATGTCGGAGAATGCAAGGAAAGGTCAGTCGTTCCTTAACGACATGAAGGCAGATTACAGCGGTTCCGGCGTGGAAGATGTTCACGCAGTTGCCCCGCAGGCTGACGGCAGCGCGGAACAGACAAAAGCCCAGGAAGAGGCTGAGGTTTTAGCAGCTATCGACGAGGCACTGAAGGAGGGATAAGTAATGACAACTGAACTTCTCAACAAGCTCGGCACGGTTACTGCTGACAACCTTGTCGCCGGCACGGATCCGGCGTTAAGAGTCGGCACCGGAAAGCTCCGCAAGAACACAGGAGAGCTTAAGCGCGGCACAGTGCTGGCTAAATCTTCAAAGGACGGCACACTTGTTATCCTGGGAACAACCGCTTCGTCTTCGGACAGCGAGGTGCTTGAGCCTTACGGTATTCTGACCGATGATATCACTGTACCGGCTGACGAAGATGTAAACATGACCATCTACATCGGCGGCAAGTTCAACAGCAACAAGATCATCATGAAGGACAGCTACCAGATGACGGAGGCAGACAAGGATACCCTGCGCAAGTATGGCATCGAGTTTACCGCCGCCGATTCTAACTGACAAGGAGGACAAAATGGCAGTTAATCTTGACATCACACAGTCTTATGTGTTACAGTCTATTGCTGAAAAGGCTAAGCCGGAATCAATGTTTTTCAGCGAACGTTACTTCACCACGGGCAGGAACGACATTTTTACATCGGATAAGGTGCTTGTAGAGTATAAGCGCGCCGGACAGCGTAAGATGGCGCGTTTCGTTGCAGAGCGCGGCGGCGCTATCAGCGTTGGACGCGATGGCTACGAATTATCCGAATTCAGACCGGCATACATAGCAGAATCCCGTTCGCTCACGGTTGACGATCTGTCAAAGCGCGGATTCGGCGAGGCTCTTGTAACGGGCTCTACACCTGCACAGAGAGCTATCCGCCTGCTTGCAGAAGATTTCACGGAACTTGAAATCAGAACACGCCGCAGAATCGAGTGGATGTGCGCACAGGTAATGCAGAACAATGCGATCACTATGCAGGAGTACATCGACGTCAATACACCCGGCGAGGTCAAGCACATTCAGTTCTATGACGGAGATGCTTCCGAGCATACTTACACCCCGCAGAATCTGTGGAACTCCGCTGACGCTAATATCATCGGTGATGTATATGCTATGTGCGAACTGCTTTCCGATCGCGGAATGGTGCCTGCCGACCTGCTTATCGGCTCTGATGTTGCCGATGTATTCTATAAGAACGAGGAACTCCGTGTAATGCTGGACAAGACTCTCGCTTACAACTTTGGCGCTGTAAACGAGCGTATCGTTATGCCCGGTATCAGCGAACTGGGTACATTCAATTTCAGAGGGCACACCCTCAGAGTTATCGTTGTGGGCAATAAGTACGAGGACGAGAACGGCAAGACCAAGAGCTACTTCCCCAAGGACGCGGCAATGGTAACATTCCCGAACTGCGGACGTGTGGCTTACGGTGCTATAACGCTCATGCCTTATGGCAGGGATAATTTTGAGACCATCGCAAAGTCGAGAGTTTCCAAGCTCTTCGTCGACAACAAGCACAACACCAGAGCAGTCGAGCTGTATTCCAGACCTATTGCAATGCCAAGGGTTTATACCCCTTATATCTTCGCAAGCAAGGTCGTAGGCTGATAGGAGGCATACAGTGTTAATTCGTATCAGAAACACCACATTCGGGTTGGTGGTTAACGGTATCGTCAAGCCCAAGTCCCCCAAGGACCCGCCGTTTGATGTTGACGAGAAACTGGGCTTAAGGCTTGTCCGCGAGGGTATCGCGGAGGCGGTGGACGGTGCCGAGCGCGGCGAGGTTCAGTCTGAAAGTAATGACAATGATAATGACGAAAGCGCCGGCGATGACTTTGGCATACCGCAGTACGGTCCGGACACCTCGAAAGCTGATTTGCAGTCGATTGCAAACGAATACGGCATTGAGGTATCTGCAGCTGCGACCAAGCAGGAGCTCATCAAGGCGCTTGACGACTTTTTCGCCGACGCGCTTTCCGATGATTCGGAGGGCGAATAATGGGCTTTAAGGACATGGTAAAGTCCGATATCGCTAATGTGCTGATGAATACCGAGGAGTTTGCGGAAAGTCACACGGTGAAATATGACGGAGAGGTGTATGCAGATATACCGATCATTCTCCAGCGGGTCAAGCAGTCTGACAGACCTATAATTCAGAGCGACCATGCTGAGGGCATATACCTTGTGACCGCCGTTGCCTATATCAACGAGAAGGACCTTGACGGGGTGATCCCCGAACAGGGACACCGCTTTGAGATAGACGACGGCGAGGCGCTGGGTAAGACGTTTTTCCGCAAGTATTCGGTAGTTACGTCCAAATGCGAGATGGGGCTTATCACGCTGGAACTGAGGTATTACGATGAGTGACAGCTATTCGGGCGGCAATTATTCCGGAATCGTCAACATTTCTCTTGCTGATGATTCCGGCAGCTCCAAGGCGCTCGACCGGGCAACAAAGCTCTTAGCCGGGATACCGGGCGGCATTGAGAAAGCGGCCAGTTCTTCCCTGACCCGCGCCGCAACGAGCGGCACGGCGGCTGTAGCGCGTGAAGTCAATAAGGACTATTCGCTGAATACGTCCGACTTCAAGAAGTATACCAAGTCCTCGCAGCATATTCAGAAGTCCGGCGATGAAATAAGCGTCGGACTTAGTTTTCGCGGATTTCATGTTCCGCTTATTCGGTTCAACGCAAAAATCACCAGTTCCGGGCTGTACAGAGTGCAGGTCAAGCGGAACACCGCCGGCGAAACGCTGAAACACGTTTTCCGTGCAACGATGGACAGCGGACACATCGGGCTTTTTGAACGATACGGGTCAAGCAGACTGCCGATAAAGCAGAAGTTCGGTCCGTCCGTTCCGCAGATGCTGGGTGCGAATCCGACACTTGCAAATACAGTTGGCGATAATGTGCGCAAGGTATTTGAGGAGCGCATGGAACATGAAACAACAGCACTGCTTAACGGCTGGAGGTAAACATGACGAGGGTAAAACTCATTCAGGAACTGAAAAATTTCTGCGAGGACGCGATAAAGAATATTTCTCTTCCGGAAGCAGTCCAGAAAGGCGATACAAAGGAGAAAAGCCGCGTTCCGGCGGTGTATCTCATGCGCCTGCCTGACAGCAATTCGGCAAAGAAACTCGCACCGTATATCATCGTTCAGTTTATCGACAGCAAGCACCAGCGGAGCGAGAACGGCTATCCTAATCCCGAATACACGGCGGCGGTGCGCTTTATCTTCTGCGTGTACTCGCAGGACGAGCAGGACGGTGCTGTAATGCTCCTCAACCTCATGGACAGGGTGCAGGAGCGGCTGCTTGAACAGGTGCAGATAGGAAAAGAATTCGTGCTTGACGAGCAGGAGGGGGTTGAGTCGGTCGTCTATCCCGATGATACCGCGCCCTACTATGCAGGCGAAATGATAGGCACATTCCACATCAGACCAATACAGAGGGAGGTTGATTTCTTTGGCAAGGAAAACCGACGTTTCGGAGGAAATGTCTGAGGTAAAGACCGTCGGCGATGAAGTACCGACCGAACAGCCGGAACAGGCGGAGCAGGGCGGGCAGAACGCGGCGGCAGAGTCAAGGGTCTGGGTCTATTTAGGTCCCTCGATACGCGGAGTTGTCACGAATGGCAGGATATATTTCGGCTCAAAGGCTGAAATTGTTGAATCGTTCGGCGAAAAGCTCAAGGATTACCCGCAGATCGAGCGGCTTATTGTCGCAGACCATAATGTTGCTAAGGCAAGAAGCGACCTGAAGGAAAAGCGCGGCATTTACATTCCGTATGACGCGCTTATCAGGAAAATCACAGGCAAGGAGGAGTAAACCATGGCGTTAAGACATGGCATAAACACATATAAGGACGATACCGGCGTTGTTGCGGTGCAGACCGCAGCGGTCGGTATTCCTTATTTCATCGGCGCATGGCCCTGCCATCGCGGTAATGGCTACACCGGCAAGCCCCAGCTTTCGTCCGGATTCAGCGAGGCGGAGGAACTCGGCGGCTACAGCACCGAATGGAGGAACGCGGACGGTTCACCTAAGTGGAATCTCTGTCAGGCAATGTACGGATACCATAAACTCATGGGTATGTCGCCGGCGATATTCTACAACATCTTCGACCCGGCAAAGCACAAGAAGGCTGTTGCAGTCGAGGAATACACAGTAACTGATCACATCGTGGAGCTTACCGCTGACGCTATCATAAACGACGATCTTAAGGTAACGGCTGGAAGCGCGTCAATAGCGCTGACAAAAGGTACCGACTACGAGGCATATTACAGCGGCAATGCGCTGTGTATCGAGCTGCTGGCAGATTCTTCGAGCTACAGCGCCGATAAGCTCAAGATAGGCTATGATGTCGCAGACCTTTCCACCATCACGGCTGAGGACGTTGAAATGGCTGTGGAAACAGTTGAAATGTGCCGCAGCGTTGTCGGCATTGTTCCCGATCTTATATGCGCCCCCGGCTGGTCAACGGATCCGACAGTGGCGGCGGTGATGGCGGCGAAAGCGCCGAGTATCAACGGTCTGTTCCGCGCCAAGGCGGTCGTGGACATCAACACCAAGACGGTCAACGACTATTCCAAGGTGCTTAAGTACAAGACCGACAACGGTTATGTATCCGAGGACATGATCGTATGCTGGCCGATGGTCAAGAGCGGCGATTACCTTTTCAATATTTCCGTTATCGTGTGCGGACTTATCGCAAAGGTGGATTCCGACAATGCCGATTGCCCGTATGAGTCTCCGTCCAACAAGTCCGTATCCATCACCGGCGCGGTTTGCGCGGATGGCACTGAGGTAACGCTTTCACTTCCGCAGGCTGACGTTATCAGCGTATCTGCCGGAGTGGTTACCGTACTTAACAATGGCGGCTGGACCCTGTGGGGCAACTATCTGGGCTGCTATCCCAAGACGAGCGATGTTGCCAAGATGTTCATATGCACCAACAGAGTGCAGGACTGGATATGCAACACGTTCATCAATACATTCTGGCAGTACATCGACAAGCCTCTGACCCCTGCGCTGCGCGACGCTATCATCAATGCGTTCAACGCATGGCTGAACGGTCTGACGGCGGAGGGTAAGCTCTACGGCGGCGAGATCGCATATTCTTCGGAACTGAATCCTGTCACCAACCTTATGAACGGTATGTTCCGGCTTGACTGTCAGGCGGCATCACCGATACCGGCACAGCAGATAGATATGCACGTTCAGTACAGCGTGGATATGCTTGAAGCCGCGCTCGGTTCTTAAGAAAGGAGGACTGCGAAATGCCTAATGGAGTTGACGAGGGAGTAATCTCCTATGCCATCTATGAGGACGAAAAGATGTTTTACGGAGTTGCGGAGGTAGACCTTCCGGATTTTGAAAATATGGTATTCAATGTGAGCGGCGCGGGGGTGCTCGGTGAGATTGAGATACCTGTTATGGCTCAGCTCAAGGCTATGACCACAACGTTTAAGTTCAATCACACGAACGAGGCGGCGTATGCTCTTGCCGAGGAACGTGTCCATACGCTTTCCCTGTGGCGTGCCGACCAGCACTACAATTACAGCGGCGGCGAACTGGAAACCAAGCAGAAGAAGATAATCATGCGCGTTGTTCCGAAAAAGCTGACCGGTGGTACGGTCAAGAACGCATCGCCTATCGCAGTGAACGGCGAATATGCGGTACACTACTATGCGGAAATAGACGCGAACGGCAAGAAACTCTGCGAGTTTGACCCGCTGAATTTCCGCTATATCGACCACACAGGCAAGGACAGAGCGGCGGAGATCCGCAAGTGCCTGGGTATGTCCTGATAATTACTATCGCTGTTCCCTGCATTTCGCAGGGAGCGGCGTTTCATTTGAGGAGGAATTTTGAATTATGGCAAAGACAAACGTTGACCTTGAAAAGACTGAGAACATGGACGAGCTTGTTGAGAACGAGCTTGAAGATATGACTAACACCAGCGTTGAAAACATACTGCATCTGACCAAGCCCGTTATGTATAACGGCGAGGAGGTGACCGAGCTTGCATTTGACTTTGACAAGCTCACCGGCGCGGACGCTCTGAACATTGAGGAAGAACTTGTGTCCCGCGGGAAGACCATGTACTACGGCGCTATCAACGACGCAAATTATCTTATCCTTATGGCGGTCAAGGCTTGTACAAAGCCTGTCGGCAGGGATTTTTTCAACAAGATATCCATCGTCGACTTTGAGAGGATAAAGAACAGAGCGCGTTTTTTCTTGGCCGGTGTTGCACAGTCGAGACGCTAAGGCGCAATATCCTTATTTTGGCGCAAAACGGATATGCACCTATCCCATTTTGGCTGGGGCAGCCACTTAAAGAAATACAGCGGTGGATTATTACGCACAATAAAATCCTGAAAGAGTCGGAAAAGAAGTAAGGAATGGCGAGTGTCGAATGCTTGGTAAACAATATGAAATGATTTATAAGCTCAGCGCGACGGTAGGCGAAAATTTTAAAGGAACATTCAATTCCGCACAGAAAATTCTTGCCGCTACTCGTGATAAAATTCAAGAGCTTAACAAAAAACAAGGCGATATAAGCGCGTATCAAAGGCAACAAGCCGGAATCGACCGCACAACCACGCAGTTAACTACATACCGGAAACAGCTTGAAATTACTCAAAATGGACTTGAAAAGCTGAAAAACAGCACCGAAGATACTACGGTGCAGGAAACACAGCTTGCTGCGCGCGAAGTCGAATTAAAAAACCGCATTGCGAACACCGAACAGGCTATTGCGGACAAAAATCAGCGCTTACAGCAGATGGGTCAGAAGCTCTCTGAGGCAGGCATTGATATCAACCAGCTTACCAGTGAAAGTGCACGTCTGGAAAAGCAAGTTCAGGAGCTGTCGGAGCAGGAGAAAAAGGCAGCGGAGGAAGCTAAAAAGTTTGGAGCTAACGGTGAAACAGCGTTTGAAATGGTTGGTTCTGCGTTAGTTGCAGCAGGCATAACAGCAGGGTTAAGGAAAATTGCGGATGCTTACAAAGAATGCATTGATGTGTCGATGGAGTTTGACAGCACAATGAGTACTGTCGAGGCTCTATCCGGCGCGAACGCAGTACAGATGCAGGAACTGACCGCCAAAGCAAAGGAGCTAGGTGCGCAGACCTCGTTTACTGCAAACCAGTCGGCAGAGGCTATGACCTACATGGGTATGGCAGGCTGGGATGCGAACGAGATGCTTTCCGGTATGAACGGCATGATAAACCTTGCCGCCGCTTCCGGTGAAGACCTTGCGCTTGTTTCGGATATCGTCACCGATAACCTGACTGCATTCGATCTGACCGCCAAGGACACCGCGCACTTTGCCGATGTGCTTGCAGCGGCCGCCACGAACTCCAACACCAACGTTGCCACCATGGGCGAAACCTTTTCTGACGCGGGCGCGATAGCCGGGGCGCTCGGATACAGCATTGAAGATGTTGCAGTCGGCGTTGGTCTGATGGCGAATGCGGGCGTTAAGGGCTCTGTTGCGGGTACCGCGCTGAAGAACACATTTAACGGCTTGCTCAACGGTGCGACCCTCACAGCTGATGCATTCGGAGAAATCGAATACTCGGCGGTAAATGCTGACGGCACTATTGACGGGTTCTCTGACTCCATAAACGAACTGCGCGGCTACTTTGAGCAGATGACCGAGGCAGAGCGTGTCCAGAACGCTATGGCAATTGCCGGACAGCGTGGGTACAACGGTCTGCTTGCAATGATCAACGCCTCGGACGAGGACTTCCAGTCCCTTACCGAGAAGATAAACAACTGCACCGGAGCGGCGCAGAAGATGGCTGACACCAAACTTGACAATCTGCAGGGTGATGTTACACTGCTTGATTCTGCCACTGACGGTCTTAAAATGACTATTGGGGAATTATATAACGATGAATTGCGTGAACTTACTCAAGCAGGAACACAGATTTTAACAGGTATCAATGAATTCTGCGAGGAGAATCCGGCTGTTGTTAAAGCAATTATGGCAGTTGGCGCAGAAATCGGTGTGGTTATAGCTGGTTATACGGCGTTTGTCGGTATAAAAAAAGTTAAAAATACCATTGATGCATTAGGCATTGCGCTCAAGGTAAAAAGTGCAGCTGCAACATCAGCGGAAACAGGAGCTGAAGTTGCAAATGCCGGTGCAACACAAGGTGCGGCAGCAGCACATGGAGCGCTTAATCTTGCAATGCTGGCGAGCCCGGTATTTGTTATTACTGCGGCGGTTGTTGCTTTGACCGCAACTGTAGTAGCTCTACGAGAGGCTTTTAAATTAGCTGAATTTGAAACGCTCGAATTATCAACAGCTTCGCAGGAACAGCAGGACAGGGTCGAACAGCTTAACAGCGACTATCAGACCGCCTGCGATACATACGGCGAAACCTCAGACCAGGCACGCGCTCTGAAATATGACCTTGACGAAGCGACCGCGACTATTGAGCAGCAATCTTTTTCCGTTTCAGATTTATATAGCGAAATCGATACGCTTCATACTTCGACATCAGAATTGCTGGATTCATATTCAAGTATAACTGATGAAGCTGAAAAACAGCAGGAAGGTGCACAAGTCTTAGCATCTAAGTTAAAAGAAATTGCTTCTTCCTCAGAAACAGCGGCTCGTAAGGAAGCTCTTATGAGTCCTATCATTGAAAAGCTAAATGCTCTCTATCCTTCACTTGGTATTACCGTTGAAAATGTTGCTGGAAAACTTGACGGGCTATCTGGTGCAATAGACAGAGCTGCAGAATCATCAAGCATGCAGGCGAAATATGATGCTGCAAAGTCAAATTTAGCGGACTTGTTAATGCAAGAAGAGCAGCTAGCTGATGTGGCGGCAAAAGCAGAAGCTGCACAGCTTAGAGCGGGTGAACGATTTGTTGATGCGGCAGGAGATAATATTTTTTCCGTTGCAGGCGGTATGATTACAGGTCGTGTTCAACAGACTCAAAAAGAGCTTGATGAAGCAAACGAAAAAATGTTTACAGCCCGTGATGATCTGGCTGCGATAAGAGAACAAATAGCTGACTGCGAAGCTGTAATGGCAGAGTATGGCGATATTGTTTCAGGTGAGTCAGAAAAAATGGTTTCCGCATATGACGCGGTATCCATAGCGGTAAACGACGTCACCGATCAGACAACCGAGCTTTTGCAGGCTTACAACGACGCATATCAGGCGGCTTACGACAGTGTAAATGGCCAATACAACCTTTGGACAAATGCTGAGGAAACTCTGCCGACAAGCATTCAGACTATCAATGACGCGCTTTCTTCGCAGACAGAATACTGGGACAATTACAACTATAACCTTGAGTCGCTATCCAAGAGGACGGGCGACATTGAGGGCTTGGGAGATGTGATTGCCTCGTTCGCGGACGGTTCTTCTGATTCGGTGAACGTCATCGCCGGCATGGCTGACGCGACCGATGAAGAACTGAAAACCATGGTCACGAACTTTGAGGAGCAGAAAAAGGCGCAGGAAGAGGTTTCGAAATCGCTTGCCGACTACAAGGTCGATATTGACGATACAATGGACGGTATCGTTGACGACATGGAAAAAGCCGTTGAGGATATGAAACTGAGCGACCAGGCAGAAGAAGCGGCAAAAGCTACGATACAGGCTTATGCTGACGCTATCCTTGCCGGGAAAGGCTCGGTCACCACAGCGGCGGATATTGTTGCGGCAGCCGCTGCACAGGCCCTGGCAGGGGCGAGCGCTTCTGACAAGGCGTATGAGGGAAGCGTGCGCGGTTTCCATGATATTGAGAACGCTTATGCAAGCGGTACTGACTACGCAAAAAATGGCATTGCCCTTGTAGGCGAGGAAGGACCGGAACTTGTGGCTATGCGCGGCGGTGAAAGAGTCGTTGACGCGGATAACACCAGGGCGCTGCTTTCCGGCGGCTCGGGCGCGCAGATCACCATAGCGCCCCAGTTTGTCGTGAACGGAGAAGTTAGCGATATGACCGAGGAAAAGCTGCAGGAGATGTCCGAGCGGCTTGTTGATATGGTTCGGGACGCGCTTGAGGAAGCGGGAATAGACAGGCAAAGGAGTGTGTACGCTTGAGCACATATACAACGCAGCAGGGGGATATGTGGGACAGCATATCCCACCAGGTGTACGGAGATGTGAAATTCACGGACGTACTTATTAATGCCAACCCTGAATACCGATACATCTACATCTTTTCGGAGGGCGTTGTCCTCAATGTCCCGGATGTTGAGGACAGAATAACGGCGGACGATCTGCCGCCGTGGAAGAAGGCGAGCGGATGAGTGACAAGCACCTTGCGCGCCGCGCTGAAACGCAGGTAGTTCTTAACGGCGTGGACATATCCGTGTATGTGAATAAGGACTGGATTTCTCTCACATACACGGACAACGAAGAGGACGAGGCTGACGACCTGCAGATAAAGGTCTGCGACCGTGACGGCAAATGGCTGCGGAAATGGCTGAACAGCATAATTGATGGCGGTGCGCTGGGCGGTTCGGTGATATCCGCCGCGCCGGAGGGCAGCACAAAGACATCAACGTCTTCAGGTTCGAGTTCCTCGGCCAGCGGGGGTACCGATAAACCGAGATACAGAGTGACCGCCTCAACGGGCGTAAATATTCGCAAGGGAGCAGGCGAGAAATACAAGGTGATCGGCAAGCTCCCTTACGGCACTATCGTTGAGGTTAACGGATTTTATTCGAGCTGGGCGAAAATCACCTATTCCGGAAAGACCGGATACATAAAGGGCAACAATCTTAAATCCGTCGGAGGGGGCGGTTCTTCGTCCTCTTCGAGTTCTTCAAGCTCCACAAAAAGTTCAAGCTCCAAGAAGTCTGGTAGCACGGCTAACACGCAGATTCAGACTGGTAAGGGGCTTAAGATATCCGCCGTCATTGTACTCCGAAACGGGAACAACGACGGCAAGGACGCAGTGCTTGACTGCGGTCAGTTCGAGCTGGACAGCATAGATGCACAGGGCCCGCCGGCGACCGTCACCATCAAGGCAACATCACTTTCGTTCAGCAACACTGTGCGGCAGACTCTGAAATCCAAGTCGTGGGAGAACATCACTCTTTCTGAGATAGCAAGTCAGATAGCACGGCAGAACGGAATGGGAGTGCTTTTTGAAAGCGAATTCAATCCGAGGTATTCCCGCGTGGAGCAGTACCAGACCTCTGATATTGCTTTTCTGCAGAAGTTGTGCCACAATGTCGGCTGCTCCCTGAAAGCCACCAACAATATCCTCGTGGTATTCGATCAGGCGGCTTACGAGGGGAAAAAGGCAGTCAGAAAGATTAGATTCGGCGATGAGGGCGGCTACACCAAGTACAAGCTGTCCACCGGCACGAACAACTGCTACACCTCATGCCGGGTGTACTGCACCACTACGAGCGGCGCGGTCATTTCGGCGACAGAGTATGCCCAAAATTACAACGAGAACAGCGACAATCAGCAATGCTTACAGGTGTGTCAGCGCGTATCAAGCAAGGCAGAGGCGCAGGAACTCGCACACAAGCTGCTCCGTCTGCACAACAAATTTGAGATCACCGGAACGTTTACGTTCCCCGGAGATCCCAGGCTTGCCGCAGGAAACACTGTTGAACTGTGTGATTTCGGGTTTGGTGATGGAAAATACATCGTCAAGACCGCTAAACACAGCATATCTTCGAGCGGCTATACTACGCAGGTCACGCTCAGAAAGTGCCTTTCGGAAAGCGAGAGCACGAGCGGCGGCAAGACAGACAGCAGCGATGAGATACAGGAGCTGGCTATGCAGGTGATCCGGGGCGAATGGGACGTATATCCCAAGCGCAAAGAACTGCTTGAAGCCGCTGGACACAGCTATGAGCAGGTGCAGGCGCGGGTAAATCAGATACTTTACGGAGGTTGACATGTTTAGAATCGGAACGGTCACCGTTGTGGACGTTAAAAAGCGAATGGCAAGGGTCAGGTTTCCCGATGTGGACATCGTTTCGGACTGGCTGCCTGTCCTCAATCATTCATCGTTAGTGACGTTTGCGCTGAAATCGGATGGAAAAGCGTGGACTATCAGTGAGAAACACGCGTCAGCCGACCGGGAGCTGAACAGCGGCGCGGAATACACCAAGAGCCACCCTGATGAGATCAGCGGGAAGTCGCCGGACATCGAATGTGCAGGCGGCTGTGTGCACACGCATGAAATCACGGTTAAGATATACGGCTGGTTGCCGTTTATCGGTCAGACTGTGGTGTGTGAATACAACGATGAATTCAACGGCGACGGCATTATCATGGGAGGTTTGACATGAAAGTCGGCAGTCTTGGGAAAGTTGTTTTCACAGTTTCAACAAACAAAGTTGAAACTTTTTCGGGCTTGAAAATAAGCAGTTCCGCGTCTTACGGAAGTCACAAGCGGCATGGCGGGAATGAGATCATTGAATTCACGGGAAACGACGCAGATACGGTTTCGTTCAACATGACGCTTTCGCAGATTCTCGGCGTTAAGGTCGCGGAGGAGCTGGATAAGCTGAAAAAGTACAAAAAGACCGGCAAAACGCTTAAATTCGTGATCGGCAAGAGGGTGATAGGCAACTATCGCTGGGTAATTACGAAACTTAACGTTACCGAGGAAATCTACGGTAAAAAATCGGAGCTTATAACCGCTGGGGTAGCGATAACACTCAAAGAATACAACAAGTAAGGGGGCGATGAAATGTCATACAAGGTAAGCGCCGCCGACGGTTACTCGCTTTCCCTGCAGCAGGACAGCGAACTGCTTTCCGTACTGCAGAATATCGCGCTCCTGCTGAATACCAAGCGCGGAACGGTACCCATGCATAGGGAATTCGGCTTGCCTATGGAGTTCGTGGACAAGCCTATCGACGTTGCGGAAACGATAGCGTTTGTGGAGATATCGGATGCGCTTGAAGAATTTGAGCCGCGTGCCAAGCTGGACGATGTGTACTTTGAAAAATCAGCGGACGGCACAATGGCATTAACGGTGGAGGTGAGCATAGCAGATGAGCAGAGCGACTGATTATCAGTTTGTTTCGACAGACAGTGCGGAAGTCGTCGCAGACCTTACCGCCAAGTATGAGGAACTCACAGGACACACACTGCTGCCGTCAGACCCCGACAAACTCTTTGTGCAGTGGGTTGCCGGTATAATCGTACAGCAGCGCATAATCGTAAATTATGCGGCAAATCAGAACCTGCCGTCTCGGGCGGCGGGTGAAAATCTCGACGCGCTAGGAGAAATGATATACAACGTGATAAGACCGGAATCAAAGCCGGCGGAATGCGTTGTGCGGTTTACACTGTCAGCACCGCAGGAAACGGCGATACCGATACCCAAGGGTACAAGGGTCACTGACAGCAGCGGGGCGCTCATGTGGACTGTCACAGAGGATACGGCGGTAGATATCGGGGAGGTCACGGTCGATGTTCCGATTGTCTGCGAAACGGAGGGCGAAGTCGGTAACGGCTACGCGCCCGGGCAGATCAATAAGCTTGTGGACGTAGATAATGTTATGTATTTTTCGTCTTGTGAAAATGTGGAAACGTCCCACAGCGGCGCTGAACGCGCGACCGACGATGAATACTATGAGCTCATGAGAGCCGGGCTGGAGGCATTCAGCACCGCTGGCCCGAAAGGAGCGTATGAGTATCACGCAAAGGCGGTATCAACGGAAATAGCCGATGTCTGCGCGATAAATCCTGCGGACAAGCCGGGGTATGTCGATATTTTTGCAATAATGACAAGTGGTGAAATCGCCGACGATGGTACGAAAAACGCTATACTTGCCGCTTGCAGCGATGATAAAGTCAGACCGCTTACGGACGTTGTCGAGGTCCTTGACCCGCTTGTTGTGGAGTTCAGCGTAAATCTTACATACTATATCGACCGCAGTTCCCAGAAGTCGGCGGCTGAGATCGAGGCGGCAATAAGGAGCGCCGTTGACGAGTATGTGGACTGGCAGTGCGGCAGAATCGGACGGGACATAAATCCGTCACGGCTTATGTGGCTGCTTAAGGATTGCGGTGCAAAGCGCGTTGATATTAGGTCGCCCGTGTTCACTTCGCTTCGCGATGGCTCGGACCGCCTTGTTCCGCAGTTTGCGCATACCGACCGCGCAAAATCCGTGATTACAAACGGAGGGTATGAAGATGAGTAAGACATTAGCAAAAAAGGACGCGCTCCTTGCCGCTTTTCCGTATTCGCTTACCCGTGACACTGATAAGGTAAAGCTTGCCGACGCAGTCGCAGGTGAGCTTATTAAGACTGTTGCACAATCCGAGTATGCGGCTATCTTTCCGAGGATTGACGAACTACCGGAAGAGGTGCTCGATATTCTTGCCGCTGATTTCAAGATACAGTGGTATGAAGTTGACGCGCCTGTCTGGAATAAAAGGCAGGCAGTCAAGGAATGTATGCTTGTTCACAAATACAAGGGGACAAAATATGCCGTGGAAACGGCACTGCGGAGCATTTATGATAATGCTAAAGTAGTAGAGTGGAATCAGTACAACGGTCCGCCTTTTCACTTCAAGGTGTATATCTATGATACTGGCAGCGATGAGGAAAAGCGAAAGCGTGTTTTGACAAAGGTACAGTACTACAAGAATGTCCGTTCGGTTCTCGATGAAACAGTATTCATCATCGACATAAACGCTGAATCAGGTTTCAGTGTAAAGACGTTGCTTTGTGGTAAAATCAAGACTATACGCGGCGCTATACTCGACCCGCGTATAATGGGTATCACTGCATCGGCCGGACTTAATGCCGGAACGAAGTTAGGCGGCAAGGTTAAGATGATATATTCGGAGGTAGAGCAATATGGCAACTTGGAATGACAATGCAATTACAGATGTCGGTCTGGAGCTGCTTGAACATACGCTGACAGCAGGAAAAACGCTGACATTATCGCGAGCGGCGGTCGGCGGCGGGCATGTGGAGTCCGCTGAACTCAAGGATCAGACAGAACTTTTATCTGTTCTCGCAGATGTGACTGTTTTAATCGCAGAGCAGTTAAGGCTTGAGGGCAGCAGCGGAATACAGATAAAATTGCAGATTCGCAACGACGGGATAACTTCTGCCTGCACTTATAAGCAGGTCGGAATTTATGCAACGGACGGAGAAACTGAAGTCCTTTTCGCAATTTATCAGGACGCGAATGGCGAAGAAATACCCTCGGAGACGGATTATCCTGATTTCATGGAGATATTTACAGCTGTTATTGCGCTTTCGCAGACATACAACGTAAATGTAACTGTGAGCAGTCTGGCCTATGTGACTAAGGAAGAATTAAATTCTGGTCTTGGCGGGAAAGCTGATATCGAACACACTCATACTACTTCTAATATCACAGACTATAAAGAGCCTTGCAATCCTAATCTGCTGATTAATCCGGATTTCCTGGTAAATCAGCGCGGGCAGAACGAGTATTCCAGCGGTTATACAGTGGACGGATGGTACATAGAGGGAAATAAATGCTCGGTAAGACCAAGTGTCGATGGCATACTTATTACATCAGCCATAAATGTAGATTCAAACTCTCATGCTTTTTGGCAGAAAATCGAAAATCCGCTTGCTCCCGGGAAATACACACTCTCTCTGAACGTCCTGGAAGTATCCGGTGTCTGGTCGGCGAGAATCCGCACTGTGAACGCTTCGGGGGATTACGTTGACAGCTACTATACTTCAGCGTTCCGCGAGGGAGTGAACAAGGTATCGGTCGACCTTTCCGAGGGCGAGTACATCTCCGCGGTCTCCGTCGGGTTCAACAAGGGCACCGAAGCCGGGAACTCCCTGAAGCTAACATGGGTCAAACTCGAAGCCGGCAGTGCCGCTACTCCATTTGTGCCGCCTGACCCGGCGACAGAACTGCTGAAGTGCCAGAGGTATCTGTTTGTGCTGCCGCAATGGAGTCGCTGGCGAATGTGCGAATATACATCTAAATTTTTGCGATTTGAAATCCCAACTCCGATAAAAATGCGTATCAAGCCAACGCTCATTAATTCTGAAAATTTCGTGATCAGATCTATAGATATAGTAAATGAACTGGATGGCTTTACATACGAAGCTGACAATTATGCTGGTAACGAGTTGCTTATAAAAGCAATAAAAGACAGCCATGACATAACGGATGGTGTGATCGTTGCCAGCAATGGCAATGTACTGCTGAGCGCCGAACTTTAAGGAGGACATCATGGACGAATACATAGTTTATGTAAAAACCGACAAGGGCGGAACAATCACCGCTATCAATTCAAGCGCCTTCGTTAGTGGTGAGGGCTGGGTGGAAATCGACCGGGGCGAGGGTGACCGCTTTCATCACGCACAGGGGAATTATCTTGAGTATGGTCTTGCTGACGCGGACGAAATTTACAATTACAAGCTGGTTGACGGCGTTCCGGTGCTCCGCTCTGATGAGGAGAAATCACCGGAACGCGCTAAGATTTTAGCGGTGCTTGAAATCGCGGAACTCAAGCAGAAACTCGCTGAAACCGACTATATTTCTGCCAAGATAGCGGAGGGTGCGGCGACCCGGGAGGAATACATGGACAAGCTTGCGGAGCGTGCAAGCTGGCGCGCTAAGATAAACGAACTGGAGGCAATGATATGAAAGACGGAATTTGCACCGCAATTGGCGTTGTAGGAAGCACTATTGCAAGTTTTTTCGGTGGCTTTGACGCCGCGCTGATCACGCTGCTGATATTCATGGGCGTTGATTATGCGACAGGTCTTATTGTCGCTGGAGTATTTCACAAGTCTGAAAAGACGGAGAACGGCGCATTGGAGAGCCGTGCAGGCTGGAAGGGACTTTGCAGAAAAGGAGTTTCTCTGCTTGTTGTTCTTGTTGCCTGTCGGCTTGATATGATCATGGGGTCTAATTTCATTCGGGACGCGACTGTCATTGCATTTATTGCAAATGAAACTATCTCCATAATCGAAAATGCCGGACTGATGGGTGTACCTATTCCCTCAGTCATTACAAAGGCAATTGAGGTCTTGAAAAAGAAATCAGAACGTGAAGATAAAAAGGATGGTGAGGAATAATGGCTAAGTATGCAGGTGTCGACATCAGCTATTGTCAGCCAAATGTCGATTATGCAGCTCTCAAGTCCGGAAAAATCCTCGGATATCCTGTCAAATTCGCTATGATTCGGGCTGCATACGGTACGAATATGGACAAGTACTTCCTGCAGCACGTTCGTGGCTGTTTGGCGGCCGGCTTATATGTCGGGGTATATCTGTTCAGCACCGCCAAGAATACCGCGCAGGCTAAGGCAGAGGCCGAGTGGCTGATCAGCACGATTAAGGCGAACAAGCTGGACGGCAAGATCACGTATCCGATAGCCTACGACCTTGAGATGGAATCGCAGTACAAACTTGGGAAGACTGTATGTACGGCGATGTGCAAGGCCTTCATGGACACGATAGCCGCGCATAACTATCAGCCGATGCTGTACACGAACGTCAACTGGATATGCTGTCATCTCAATTACGATGAGCTGAAGGATTATCCCCTGTGGCTTGCCGCGTACATATCCGAGGCAAAGGTCAAGAAGTACATTACCAAGTACGATATGTGGCAGCACTCGGTTGCTGGTCATAAATACTACGATGTGCAGGGTGTCGGAGCAGTTCCCGGAATCATCGGACAGTGTGACTGCAACTGGGGTTACACGGGGTTTGCCTCGAAAATCCGCAAAGAAGGCAAGAACAAGCTCCCTAATCAGAAATACCGCGTCACTGCCACAAAAGTAGTCACGAAATCTGAACTTCCGGCCACTACTGATCCGCTGAACGCGATGGGTTTTACAGTGAAAACTGAAGAGGTATAATTAAATAAGTGCGCCGCCCTCGAGGGAATTTCCTTGAGGGCGGCGTTTTTTTAGTTTACGTCTTCTGATGTGAGCTTTCCGGTTTTCTTGTAGCGTAAGCCTTCTGGAGATGAATATACTTCTTCTCCAAATGCATGCTTGCCGTGGTAGAAGTCTGTGATATCCATGCCTAATGCCTCAATGACGCGGCATGCAATACTAAATGAGCAGGTCATGATATTGCGTTCCCCGCTTTCGAACTTCTGATATTGTTGAAGAACAACCTTTGCTTTGTCTGCCACCTGTTGCTGGGTTAGTCCGAGGACAACACGCTTCTCTCTTAGGATACCGTGTGCGTCATCGGATAAGTGGCACATTTGAAATCCGCTTAAATCCATAAATCATACTCCTTTCGAATACACTCGATTGAGTGTGATTGTATTATACACTCAATCGGGTGCAATGTCAAGTGTTTTTGCGCAAGAAAATCCCCGGCTGTTCTCAGTCGGGGATCTCTCACACCTTTTGTTTGTAAACGCTCTGACTTTCGCACTTATCGACGGTCTTGCTTGCATTGGGGGTAAAAGAAACGATCTCCGACAGGTCGCAGTCCAGCGCCTCGCAGATTTTATCAAGGTGTTCAAGGCTGACTCGTTCGGCAACATTGTGGAATAAGTCGTTTATAGTATTTGGACGTATTCCTGTCTTTGCGGCAAGTTCAGCCTGTGTTACCCTAAGCTCGCCCAGCTTGCGGGATAACATGATCATAATCATCTGCAATACACTCCTCTTGATAAATTATACCACTAGGAGTTAGATGTGTCTGCGAATTGTTGAAAACCAACTAATTGTGATAGAATATAACAAATATTTTATGTTTATTTCTTGGCAATTAAAATTCGAATATATAAGTTGTTAAAAACCAACAAATAAATAATAAATCTATGGTGTAAAATAATAAAAGTAATAGAGTTAATATTGACAAAACGCTAATTATATGGTATACTTTCTCTAAGCACCGAATTACGTGGGCAAAAGAATACCGACGAAGCCTGGACACTTCGTCGGTAGCATTTGGTTAGTCGCGATTGGTTTGATCAGAGCTGTAATAACATTCGGAGTCTGGATTAATCAGATCAGTGAATGTGGTGTCATTCGGGTTCTTAATCAACACAATGATCATTAATACAATAAGAATGAGCTGCATATTCGGTTGCTGCTTTGGGGTGCGGGGTGGCTGTGCTGTAGGTTTGGCCATTCCGCATTTCAAGTTCATCCGAGCCTTAAAGCTAATCTTACCATTCATACGCATAGACTTGGCCTCCTAATCACTGTTAAATGGTTTAGGTTTATCACACAGGCTATTTATTACTGAGGTGGAATAACTGAGGTGGAATATTTGAAGGCAGCATAGCTTTTCATCCTCCTTTCCTGAAATAAAAACAGCGAGGTTTCCCTCGCTGTTGGTCAATCACCTGATATGCATATGATGTTTATCATTGCAACATCCAGGAATTGTCACAAGGGTTTTTTGATATTACGTCTATTACGGAAATAATGTTACGAATATTATTCATAGACAAATCAACCCTCGTTTCTTTCATGAATTTCTGGACTCGCTTTTTGCTCATTATAGCATATCTCTTTGTTCATGTCAAGGCTTTTTTGTTATTTTTGTAGCTTTAATTTAATTTGAAGTGAGGAATTTGTCAATATTGTATAAGGCTCGGTGCTTGATTAAAATGCCGAGTGCTTTTTTGTTTAAGGTAAATGTGTATGTTATCCTTTCGGGTCGTATGAGTGGGGCTACACATGATACCATACATCATTATAGTAATTACGATACTGAGTATAAAAAACTTAAAACAGCATATAAATTCAGTATATAAAGTGTAAGCTGTTGATCCGAAGGAGGTAATAAATGTTCATTAACTTTTCAAATCACCCGTCTGTCAGATGGTCGGCAGAGCAGACTGCCGCCGCAATGAAGTTCGGCGATATTGTCGATCTGCCGTTCCCTGACGTACCTGCCGGCGCGGATACTGCCGCCGTTTCCGGACTTGTCGATGAATACTGCGCCAGGATACTTTCCCTGGGGTCTGACGTGGTTCTTGTTCAGGGCGAGATGTCACTTTCGTTTGCGGTCGCGGGCAGGCTCCAGAGGAACGGCGTCGCCGTTCTGTGCGCGTGCAGCGAGCGGGTCTGCGAGACTTCCGTGCTTGACGATGGTTCCACGGAGCGGCGTTCTGTTTTCAGGTTCGTGCGGTTCCGCAGGTATCCTCTTCTGGTATGATTTACGCATAATAATTCTTTCAGGGTATTGACACGGACGAAATTATGTGGTAAAATCATAGTATAAAGGGTGGTAGAAATGAAGCAAGTTAAATGTTTTTTTAAAATTCAAATCCCAGTTTGCCGTATAACCATGCGGGCTCGTGGGTTTGCAGTCTGAACCACCCCCCTCACCGCGAGGTGTTTGACCCCAATCCCCGATATCCTAAAAAGATATCGGGGATTTTTCTATGCAAAAAACTTAAAAAACTGGCTTGTCCGGGTATACATAGTGAAAGGAAAAGCTCCTGAGAAAATCTCAGAAAAAAGTTTCCGAAAAACTTAAAAAACCTGCTTGTCCGGGTATATATAGTGAAAGGAGATGATCACATGATAAAGAATTTCTGCGATGTTCCCATGTTCCGCTGATTTTCCGACATTCATTCTTCAAGGGGGTATTCACATGAACAGATATTTTCAGTCCTTTGTTCCGGCGTTCCTTTATGACATGTGGCTCGGCTATCTTTATTCCCCGTTTGTCGGCGAGCCTGACTGCTCCTCTGATTATTACAAATAAAACTTAAAAAACCGGATATTCCGGGTATAGATAGTGAAAGGTGGTGATCCCCATGCCGGTACCTGTTATAGTTGCCATCATCAGCGGTGTTACTTCCGTTATTGTCGCAGCGATCAATGCTGACTGACTTCCTGTTACATTCCGATACGAAAGGTGGTGATATAATGGCTGGCGTTATAATGCCCAGACACGACCTGTTCGGCGGCTCCCGCCGCAGGCGTCTGTTTATCCTTTACTGATTTCTGATGTTCCGAAGGGAGGTGATATCCATGGCTGATCGTGACAGCTTCATTCTCGGCGTTCTGGCTGGCATTCTTCTGGGCGGTGAGGACGACTGATCCGCACTTGATTTCAATATATGGAGGTGATATTCATGGGTTCTGTTCTTGGCACAATTATCCGCGCTATCTTTGACGCTGCCGCCGACCCTGCATGCCGTGACTGATCCGGCTTATTTCCATGAAAGGAAGTGATAAAACTTAAAAAGTTCAGTTTCTCGGGTATATATAGTGAAAGGTGGTGATACCATGAGCAAGATCATAAATCCCGATCCTCTGCGCGACGATTTTCCGCTCCGTTGGTTCATTTTCTGGTGATTTTTCTCTGATTCCACATTAAGGAGGTGATTTTCATGAGTGCAGGCGTACTTACCGCCATCATCGGCGCTGCTGCTTCCATTGCTATTGCGGCTGTCAATTCTCAGGAGTGATTCCTGATTTCCTGATTTTATATGAAAGGTGGTGATACCATGAGCAAGATCATAAATCCCAATCCTCTGCGCGACGATTCTCCGCTCCGTTGGGGCATTTTCTGGTGATTTTTCTCTGATTCCACGTTAAGGAGGTGATTTTCATGAGTGCAGGCGTACTTACCGCCATTATCGGCGCTGCTGCTACTGTCGCTACCGCGATCGTCAATTCCAATTCTGATGACTGAACGCCCGTTTCGGGCAGGGGGAGGTGATAACCATGCGGCTTTTTTCGCCGGAAAACGGTTGACATTTCGGGACAAATGTGCTAAACTATACTTGTAGGAGTGGTAAAAAATGAGACATAATAAATGTTTTTCAAAAATTTAAATCCCGGTTTGCCGCATAACCATGCGGGCTCATGGGTTTGCAGTCTGAACCACCCCCTCACCGCGAGGTGATTGAAACCCGTATATCGCCGCTGCCTGTCCCGCCGGAATGCAGTCTGAACCACCCCCTCACCGCGAGGTGATTGAAACTCCGATACCTGGGCTTCTGTCAGCGGGTCTGCTACTACTCGTCTGAACCACCCCTTCACCGCGAGGTGTTTGAAATCCCACCCCGATATTCGGCAAATGTAACGAACATCGGGGGATTTTTTATCCCCTTTCTACAATATTCCCCAAAAATATTGACAAAAATTGTCGAATGTGATAAAATGCTGGTTGACAAGAACAATAATTCACCGCCCGGAAATCTCCCGGCGCGGAAAAGAACGGAGTTGATATGATGGCACAAACCGGATACGGCTGCGTGACTGCGCTTTACGACTGCCGTAGCAAACAGGAATACATATACCGCACCAACAGGATACGCGAGATCTCCGGCGGCTCGGAGCTTCTTGCAAACGTCTACGGAATGTTCTTCAGAGCCGCAGGAAAGAAGGGACTCCGCATAAATTCGGACTGGCGCAGCGGCGCGGAATTTTCCGTGAGATCCTTTGCGGAAAGCGGCTACGACGGCGAAGTGATATATGAGGGCGGAGGAAATCTCTTTATCATGTACAAAAGCCGTGAGACCTATATCCGTGCTAACCGCATTTTCTCCCGCATGCTGCTGGAAAAGACCTACACCATATCAGTGATAGCCGCCTGCGTTGAAACCACCGATAATTTCAAGGAGGACCGCACGCGCCTTTATAAGGAAAACAGCCGGATAAAGTCCACCGACTGGATATCTGTTCCCTGCAATACCCTGCCGATAACACAGGTAGACAGGGATACTTTTATGCCCATCGTAAAGAAAGAGGACAACTGCTCACTTTCCCGGGAGAGCGTGCTGAAACGCAAGGCTTTTGAGAAGTCCGCAGAGGTCGGCGAGATGTTCCTTGACGATATCTCCGGCGAGGAAAACAAGGGCACCGAAAGCCTGCTTGCCGTTATCTATGTTGACGGCAACGCAATGAGCAAAAAGGTAAAGGCGTGCACTGAGAACATCAGCGGTTACACAGAATGCACTTCCGCGCTCCGGAGGTTCTCCATAAGCACGGACAAGTCATTCGTGGAGCGCCCGATAAGCGCTATAAAGGCAAAGCTCGCCGAACGGACCGATGGCAGGCACAAGTTCCGCAGAGTTATCGCCGGCGGCGACGAGATAACCCTGATATGCAACGCAAGAGCGGCGCTCGATGTCGTGACCGCATATTTCAGCGCGCTCGACGAGGAAAACCGCTCCCTGCCTGACGATCAGAAGAATTACGCATGCGCGGGCATCGCGATAGCGCACAGCCATGCGCCGTTCTCCGATGTTTACGAGATCGCGGAACAGTGCTGCGAATCCGGAAAAAAGAAGTCAAGAGCGCAGGACAGCCGTGTGAATTACGTAGATTTCCACTTCTGCCGTTCTGGTATCACAAACGATATGGAAACTATCCGCGAAACGCAGGAAGCCGGTCTGACTGCGTGGCCGTATGAGGTTTCGGCTGAACTGAGCGGGTTTATCAGCGCCGGACAGCGCCTGAGCGCCATCGGCAGAGCCAACATAAAGGACCTTGCGGCGGCAATGATAAAGGGCGATTCCTACTACCGCTTCGAGGTGGAGCGGATAAAGTCCAGATACCCCGCCGCCGGGCTTGACAGCGGCGATGAAAAGCTCCGTAAACTCATTTTCGATATCGCGCAGGTTTACGATATCTGGTTTGCGAAAACTGAAACCGATGAACAGGAGGCGTCCGAATGAACTGTGAATTAAGAATAACGCTGAAATCGGATATGTGTTCTGCAAGCGGGGACGGTTTCTCTCTGTCGATAGATACCGATGTCAGCTATGACAGCCACGGTTTACCGGTGATACCCTCAAGGCGCATAAAGGGCTGTATGCTGGAGTCCGCAAAGTACATAGGCGCACAGAATATCGGCGGGATATTCGGCGTTTCCGGCACCAGCCGCGGCTCGCTGAGAATAGGGAACGCAGTTCCGGAGGGCTATGCTTCCCTCTGCACGGAGGCTGAAAATTCTGGGAAGAACGCACAGCAGATACTCGCGCTGTTCACTTCCGTGAAAGCTTCCACCGCCATCGAGGACGACACGGCAAAAAATGAGAGCCTGCGCTTCATGCGCGCTGTGAACCACTATTCGCCTTTTGACGGGTCGGAGATGGTTTTCACCGCGCCTATTGAAATAGAAGATAAGTATTTTGACGAGCTTTCGAGAATATGCAGAGCTGTCCGGAATATCGGCTACAAGCGCACCCGCGGATTCGGCGCGGTCAGGTGCGAGCTTTTAAGGTCGGGGCAGTCCAGCGTAAGTACCATTTCCGGAAAGATAACAGATGATGAAGCGACCTACGAGCTTCGGTATTCCGTCCGCAACGAATCCGCGCTGATGCTGCCGGGAAGCAGTTCCTCTGAAACTGCCGACTATATCAGCGGAACTTCCATTATGGGTTTCTTTGCAAATCAGTATCTGAAAAATCACTCTGACGACAGCGATTTTGAGGAAATGTTCCTCCAGCATGGTGTGATTTTCTCGAATCTGTATATCACCTCGCCAGAGGGAACAGCCGCGCTCCCCGCGCCTGCCGCTATTGCTAAGGATAAAACTCAGTCAGCTGAACATGGGACTGTTTATGAGAATCTTCTTACAGTCGGCGAAAATCACGTCAGGATACTGAAGCCGCTGAAAAGCGGCTATTTCGCGACGGGTAAGGAAGTAAAAGTCCAGACCAAGACGGTATATCATCACAGCACCGGAGATGACAGCACTCTTTACACCCAGACGTGTATCTGTCCCGGACAGGTGTTCAGCGGAACTGTTACCGGAAAGGGAAAATACCTGTGTAACATTGCGGAAGCACTCTCCGGCGGCGTTGTGACCGTTGGCAGGAGCAAGACCGCGCAGTACGCGGAATGCAGCGTTCTGTACGCTGAGCTTAGACCGCTGGAGCAGAAGCAGATAAGCGTTTCCGGCGGCGAAAGGATCGCGGCGGTGTTCTGCTCTGACGCGCTTTTCACTGATGACTGCGGAAGCTATACGACTGATTTCGCAGAGGTTTGCTGTCAGCTCGGAATAAAGAACGCCGATACCGATAAGTCGTTCATGAAATATAAGACGGTGATGGGCTATATGTCCGCGGGTAACTACAAGAAACCGCATATCCGTGCGATCGCCGCAGGGAGTACGATATGCTTCACGGCTGAGAGCGACTGCACACTGCCGGAGTATGCGTATTTCGGCGCAAAGAACGGCGAGGGCTTCGGAATGGTTCGCTTTGTAAAGGCGGACGAGCTTATGAAACTCGGGGAAAGCGTATCTGCTTCCGGAAAGGTAAATGCGGAGACAGACGGCAGGCTGACTGAACTCCTCAAAAAGAACGATACGACTGAAGAAATGCGCAGTTCCGCCATCGACTATGCGCTCAGCAACAGAAGCGCGCTTGTCGGGCTGAGTTCCTCGTTTGTCGGCAGAGTATTGCTGATGATACGGCAGGCGAGCGATTTCAACGACCTTATAAAGCGGATAGACTCCGTCAAGACAGAGGCAAAAAAGGAAAAGGCGCACGATATCGCAATGACCGCCGAAAAATACAAATATAACGAGGACTGGCGCGAGTATCTCGAAACCGTGTTCCTGCTGGGTAAATACTTCCTCAGAACGGCTGACAGAAAGGAGGAAGAATAACAATGGAGCGTGTATATTACAGGTATATTTTCAGACTGAAAAGCCCGATGGCGCTCGGTTCGGGGATAAGCGACAATACCGATTCTGACGTTCTCCTTGACAGCCGCGGTGTGCCGTATATTCCGGCTACCTCAATTGCAGGAGTGATCCGTCACAGCGTTGACGAGGATACTGCCAGAGAGCTTTTCGGAACTATCCAGAACGGCAGCGGCGAGATGAGCAAAGTGCTGACCTACGACGCAGTCTGCACCGGAGAAAACTCCGTATCTGTCCGCGACAGCGTAAGGCTGAAAGACAAGGTGGCGGAGGACACAGGAAAGTTCGATTTTGAGGCGGTCGAGACCGGAGCGGAGTTCAGAGGCTATATTGAGCTTGCGGACTGCGGAGCTGACGGCGACAGCGTAATTAACGAAGCATTCCAGAAGATAAACGCAGGTCTGCTGAGATTCGGTCACAAGACGACAAGAGGGTACGGAACGGTCGCTGTTGAGGGACTCCAGCGCATAGGATTCAGCGATGCAGACGACTGGCTCGATTTCGATATGTTCGACGATGAGTGCTGGAAAAACGCTCAGGCTGTGGAACTGACGAAGCCCTCCGACCTCACGGGAATAACGCTTTCGCTGAAACAGCGGGGCGGTATTTCGATACGCAGGTATTCCACGGATGTTTCTGACGGAGAGAATGCAGCGCCGGACTACGAGCAGCTTTCCCTGCGCAGCGGAGTTCCGGTGATACCCGGTACAAGCTGGGCGGGCGCATTCCGGGCAAGATTCTGCGAGTTCGCAGGAGAAGAGAAAGCTGACGGGCTTTTCGGTCATATCGAGGAAAACGTCAAGCAGGCGAGGAATAAGAAGTCTGCCATATATTTCAGCGAAAGTATGCTTGACGGCGGCTACTACAAGACTGTTACCCGGAATTCCATCGACAGATTCACTAGCGGCACGAACGACGGCGCACTGTACACGGAGAAAACCTATTACGGCGGAAGCACCGAGCTTGAGCTGCTGTTCACGGAAAAGCAGTCCGACGATGTAAAGCGTGCTGTCCTCGCAGTAATAGCCGACCTTGACAACGGCTTCCTGTCCGTTGGCGGACTGACCTCGGTAGGGCGCGGATTATTCTCAGTTGAAAAGTTTTGTATCAACGGTCAGGACATGACAGAGAGCTTCAGAAATTATGATTTTGACAAGCTGCTGGAGGTGTGGTAATGTACGATTTTATCTGTGAAAACGGCAGGGTCGAGGACTCCGGACTTGAGGCGCTTCTTAACTCAAAGGCGCAGTCCGGAATGATATCCTACCGCCAGTATACCACCGGGATATTCTGCGATGAATTCAGCGGCACAGTCGATGATGCAGTACATCTTCTTGAGATACGGCTGTTCAATGAGAACGCGGAGATAAGGGCTTCCCGCCCGGAGATCGGAATGCCGTTCACATGGCGCATTATTGACGACAGCAGATTCCGCGAAGCGCTTTCCGGCGATGAAACATTCGAGGACAGGACATATACCGAACAGCAGTATCTTGATATCGACTCCACTAAATCGTTCGGCAGGGATTATACTGCGACAGGCGGCGGGCATTACACGCTCCCGGTGGAGAACGCTGAAAAGCTGGAGATACGGAACTACTGCGTTTATGACGATAACGGCATACTGAAAATAGTGGATCTCAGGATAGTGCGTATCCTTGCGAAAGGAGAACAGTAATGGACGACAGATTTGTTAATCCTTACACCTTCGTCCCGCTCCCGAAAGGCGGCGCTAAGCGCAGCGACTGCACAGAGGCGACAGAGCCGGTTTTCAGCGGGGAGATAAAGTGCAGGCTCATCACAAAAACGCAGATAGCCGTGCCGGATATTCTGAAAAATCCCGTTCCGGACAATGTGGAAAGAACCGAGCCGAAGAAATACGACTTCTTCACGCTTGACGGGAAAGCGGCTATCCCCGGCAGCGGCATACGCGGAGTTATCCGCAGCGTATACGAGGTGCTGACGGATTCCTGTATGCATCTTAACGATAAGGACGATGATTATTTTCATACCAGAATGAATAAACCATATGCCGGAATTATTACTTACGACCCTGCAAGCAATAAATATTTCCTCCATAAATCGGAGCGGGTACGCGACAAGACAGGAAGTGATTATAAAACTGGGGATAAAGTCGTATTTAATTCAAAACCCGGAAAGAAGGGCGCTTCTGATTTGGTATCTGAATTTTTGACTTATGGCAGTTCAAACGGGGTTTATCTCAGACCGGACACGTTTGGAGAAGACAAAAAATCTAATCCCAGTGTATTCAGGTGGTTTGAAGACGAAGAAGATAAAAGCGAAATTGATGTCAAATTCATTAAGCGTTTAAAGGCTAACGTTGAAATGTACAAGGGCAAACACAAGGGCGATTACGAAAAGACAATAAAAGAGATGGAAAACGGAGATGGATGGCTTCCGGTGTGGTATTATCGGGATCCTGACACCCGATCTTTTTACTTTGCTCCCTCACAGTGTTCAAGATCTGTTTTCAATAAAACATCGCATGATGTCGTTAAAGCCGCTAAAGTTAATGCGTGCGTCTCTCCTGAAAACTGCTGTGAAGCATGTGCGTTATTCGGATTTATTTCTAATGAGAATCACAATTCATTTAGTCGTGCAAGCCGTGTGAGATTTACAGACGCAGTATGTGATTCTACAGACTGTTTTGATGGTCCATATCTGTTGCCTTTACTTGCTAATCCTCGTCTGTCATCGTTTGAGTTTTATCTCAGCGGAAATTATAATAAGAGAGAATGGAACAGGCTATACGGTCCCGACAGCAGTAAAGTCACCATTGCCGGCAGAAAATTCTACTGGCACGCCCCGCAGAATGTCATCACCAGTGATGACGAGAAAGCTGAGGAGCAGCCTACGATGGCTGCCAGAATGCAGCTTGTCAAAAAAGGAATGGATTTTTCTTTCAGTGTATTTTTCGACCGAATAACAGAAAAGCAGCTTAGAAAGCTCGTATTTGCACTTGACCTCGGTGAGAACTCTGACGATTCCCGGCGTTGCCACAAACTTGGGCATGGTAAGCCTGTCGGATTAGGGTCAGTAAAGATCATTGTAGATCAGATTATAACCAGGAGCTTTGTAGAAAATCACTATTCTCTGAACGATATAACTAAGAATATATTAAGTGAAGCGAACGAGGATATGTTCCCTAAAACTCCTGTGCTCACTGCTTTTTTGGATAAGTTACTTGATTTGGATTATGTTGCAGGGTATGATGTGGATTATCCGCGCTTAAAGGAAGGTGGAGATGTTTTTAGCTGGTTTTCGGAAAACCGCGATCCGCTCGCAAGCAAAACGAACAAGTTTATAAAGGTTCAGGCTGAAAAAAGAATGGAAAGCTACAAGCGTCTTGACAATAAAGGTTATATAATATACTACAACCACCTGCCCAGGATCACTGATCCGGATCCGTCTTTGCCAAGAAAGCCTAAACCAGGTCAGAATGGCGGACAAAATTCTGGTGGCAATAAAGGCTCGTTAAATAACAGAAAATGATCATACGGGGGTGTCCTTTTGATATATCAGTCGGATTTCATAACGGACGATATCGACGCGTCGGAGCTGTATTCCGGGCTTGGGGTGAAGCTCCACGGCGCTGCAATGAAGCTGATAAAAAGCAGCTACGCTGAATTCCTCCATCAGAAGGAACACCACCCGTTCTCAATTTTCGCAGTCCCGAATGACGGCGGATTTGTCATCAGGGTATCCGCGCTGAACGACGAGGCCGCGTGTATTATCGAAGGCTTCCGGAAAGCGAAGCAGCTCAAAATCTACGGCATTGAACAGCCGGTGCGTATCGTAGGGGAAAATCCTGCCCCGGCGATACGCGCCGACAGCTCCGGGGAGCTTATCCGGGGAAATTCCTGCCGCATGGCGTTCGTCACTCCGGCTATGTTCAAGTCGCAGGGGCGTGTGTGCTGTTTCCCGGAGATAGAGCGGTATTTCTATTCCGTGATATGCAAGTTCAGCAAGTTCGAGGGTGCGGAGCTTTCCTATGATGAGTTCTGCGAAGCTTTCGCCGCCGGGGAGACCGGGGACTTTCAGCTTCGCCGGGAGGATTACAACGTCAGCGGGAATATATTCCACGGTATGACCGGGTATGTTGACTACCGCTTCCCGAAAGACCCGGAGCAGTCGCGGCTTCTGAAAACCGTGTTTGCCTACGCGACCTACTGCGGCGTCGGCGGCAAGACCGGCATGGGTATGGGCGGGTTTGTTCTGGCTTAAAATGCTTGACAAATCAAAAAAATTGTGCTAAAATATAGTCAAAAGGGGGGCTAAAATGAAGCATTATAAATGTTTTTTCAAAATTCAAATCCGAGTTTGCCGCATAACCATGCAGACTTGTGGGTTTGCAGTCTGAACCACCCCCTCACCGCGAGGTGATTGAAACTCCAGCAGTTCCGGGTTGTCGTAGATGTTGCCGAGGACCGTCTAAACCACCCCCTCACCGAAAGGTGTTTGACAATCATACAAAACCTTGACCACATCTGAAATTTGTGAGGTACAGTCGGTGCGTATTTACATAAACGAACATGGCGCAAAAGTAGGTATATCCAACGGTAAACTAGTTGTAAGCAAAAATGGCGTAAAGCTTAAGTCGCTTCCTGCTGAGCAGTTTGAATGAAAACTGCTATTTCCCTGAAGTGGAGAAAACAATATCAATGCTATCCTCAGCCGAGAATAAATGCAGTTCCGGTAGTAATGCCGCCATCCGTGGAATCGAAGGCAGCACTTCCAGAATGTATTTTTCAGCGCTGAGTTTTTTTATTGATAAGAAGTTCGGGTTCTCCGGCAGGAACCGCCGTCCTCCAAGGGACTGTGCTAATGCGGCATTAAGCTATAGCTATTCGGTGCTGTATAATTCCGTTGACGTTATTCTGAGAAACCATGGGTTTGATACTTTCGTGGGATTTATGCACACTTCCCAGAGCGGTCATCGTGCCCTTGCTTCTGATATGATGGAGATATTCAGACCTCTCATTTCGGATCGGGCGGTATTGGATTTCTTGAATTCTGCAAATATCGAAACCGATTTTACATACAATGGAGTGGCAGTTTATCTGTCAGACAAGGGCAGGAAAAAGCTTATCTCCTGCTTTGAAAAAGCGATATCTTCTGCTGCGTCTGCTCCTGATGGATATGAGCAGAGCTGCAGGGGGATTATGCTGTACCATGCGGATATGCTGTCTTCCGCTGTTGATAACAAAGATGTTTCACGTTTTGATCCATATATAGAAGGTGAAAGCAATGCACGTTCTGGTGATATATGATGTTTCTGACAACAAAAAGCGGCGCCGTATTTTCAGAATACTCAATGGCTGCGGAACGCGGGTACAGGAATCCGCATTTGAGTGTATCATCTCCGAAGCAAGAATTTCCGCACTTGAAAGAAAGCTCTCAGCATTGATCGACAGAACTGATTCTGTAAGATTTTACAGGCTTCCCGTCAATGCAAGGATATCTGTTTATGGTGATACGACCAATGAGGTATTCAGCAGCAGTTCATATGTTGTTATTTAGAGAATATTATATTGACAATATTGACAAATCAAAAAAATTGTGCTAAAATATAGTCAAAAGGGTGGCAAAAATGAAACAAGATAAATGTTTTTTTAAAATTCAAAATCCGGTTTGCCGCATAACCATGCAGGCTCGTGGGTTTGCAGTCTGAACCACCCCTACACCGCGAGGTGATTGAAACCAAATGCCATATTAACCTCCATGCTCCATTTTGAAATGTCTGAACCACCCCTACACCGCGAGGTGATTGAACAGAAAATCCCGATATCCGAAAAGATACCGGGATTTTTTCTATAAAAAAACTTAAAAATTCAGCACAGCCTGGTATATATAGTGAAAGGTGGTGATAGCGATGTCCGTTCCTGCATGTATTATTGCTGCTGGTATTTCTGGTGCGTGTGCGATTACTGCCGCCATCATTAATAAAGCCGGCAAGTGATTCAATGTTCCTTCATCGTTCCTCAATGTGAAAGGAGTTCAAGATGTCTCTTTACAAACTCGGCAGACCTACCGAGGTCAAGCCCCTCGACCCCTCCAACACCCGCAAGGTTCCCTCGGCAAAGGGCGAATACCGCATTATCAATTCCAACACCCGCGAGGTGGTTTATGTCGGCGTCAGCAAAGACCTCAACCGCCGTATGCACGATCACATCAGGTCCGGCAAGCTGAGCGGCGACAATTCCATTTTTGCCTACAAGCAGGCGGACGGCAGGGCTTCACAGGCGCGCATCAACGACCACGAGCGCTCCAAGATCGAGCAGCACAAGCCGGAGCTGAATCAGCGCGCAGGCGGCGCCGGCAGACCCTACAAGCGATGATTCGGGTATTGACTTTCGGCTGAATTTGTGTTAAAATAGGTGTATAAGGGTGGTGTTTTGAACTGCTGTAAATGTTTTTTTAAAATTCAAATCCGAGTTTGCCGCATAACCATGCTGGCTTGTGGGTTTGCAGTCTGAACTACCCCCTCACCGAGAGGTGATTGAAACTCGTGCTCGTTGCTTTTCTTTTCAGCCCAGTTCCTGGTCTGAACTACCCCCTCACCGCGAGGTGATTGAAACATTCTTTAGTCTTAGGGGACTGAAGGACTGTTCTATCCTGTCTGAACTACCCCCTCACCGCAAGGTGCTTGAACCGAAAAATCCCGATATCCGAAAAGATACCGGGATTTTTTCTATAAAAAACTTAAAAAACGCAGAGAAACTGGTATATATAGTGAAAGGCAAGAAGGTCAGCCGGAATCTCAACTACTCTGAAAAACGTGTTGACACTTGTCTGATTTTGTGGTAAAATCAATTCAGAGTAGCATGACGTCAGCAGTACTTCATGCGGCAGAAAGGAATACCAGATGAAGAACATTCTAATTTCCTGCATAAGCAAATTCGATAGAAATAAACTTGATCAGGGCGCATATACCTATCAGAATCAGGACCTTACCGTCACCGCATACCAGACCAACGAAGCCTGCCTGAAATACCTGCTGAGCAGGCTGGGCGCAGATAATCAGCTTGACGTACATATCCGCGTGCAGAGCAACGACGTAGCCGCTCCCGGGGATTTCACCATGGAGTACCTTAATTGCGAGATAGGGCGTTTCTGTGGGGAAAAAGGATTTTCAGTCCCGCAGTACTTTGATGTGTTCCTCGGCGAGGACGAGCAGTACCACAGGTTCGACAGGGTGCTCAGCGAGATATCCAAGGAGGTCCAGCGAATTGCCGCAGACGATCCGGATATCACGATACATCTCGACATGGCAGGCGGAAAGCGTGATAACTTCATCTTCATTCAGCTTCTGACGAAATTGCTGTCCTATTACGGCTATTCGATACACGCATATTACACCGACGCAGATTTCAGGACAAAAACCGGCACTATTGTGAACACGGACCGCTCATTTCAGCATATGGAAGTGCTGGACGCAGTGAACGATTTCGTACAGCATGGCTCCGCTACTGCGCTGAGAGCGGCGTTCAGCAAGGTTGAAAGTCCGTCGGTCAAGGCGCTGCTGAAAACCATGGAGGAATTCAGCGATTCTATCCAGCTCTGTGCAACGAATCTTTCAAAGAAGCTGGAGCAGCTCGATCAGCAGCTTGAACAGGTCGAGAAATACGTCGAGGACGACAGCAACGGTCTGTTCATGATAAAGGCGATGATACCGCTGATACGCAGCAAGTTCCATATTTCGCATGATTCCGGCAGCCGCGGTATTATAGGTATCGTCCGCTGGTGCCTTGAAAACGGACTTGTTCAGCAGGCGCTCACCATCTACAATGAGAATATCGCAGATATCATCTATTATGAGAAACTGATTTCTATTGACATGAAGGTGCATGGCACTGAGATAAACCGCATGATGAAAGATCGCCACCCGTCAGAGGAAAACAACACGCGTCTTCTTTATGTTCTCGGAAGAGTGTTTGACAATATGTTCGATTCGCCGGACGAGGCCGACAAGGAACTATGCTCAACGCTCGGCAGATACAGGAAGAAATCCAAGGAGCGCACCGACAGGTACGGAAACCGGAAATACAACAACTACGAGTGGACGATCGCCGCAATCTTTTTCGATGAAAAGTATCTTCCGGCCGGCGTAAGGCTGAATGTCCCGTCAGAGCTTATGCAGCGCATATTCAGCGACAGCAGGTTTGCGGTCTGCGCAAGGAACCGTGTGAATCACGCTTCAAATATTGACACCTATGAAAATCTTATCATTTCGCTGTTCAATGAGAAGCGCTATCCGTTCTCGTCTTACCCGAATACATTTACTCCTAAGAATGTGACCAAGGATATGAAGCGTGCGCTTGATAATCTTGAAAAAGCGCTCAATGGAAAGGAATGATATTTATGAAGCATTTTATTACTGCGATAAGCCTTGCAAAGGATCTGAAAACTACGGTATATAAAAACGCTGAAAGCGTTGAATTCCTTGAAACTGACCGCGAATTTTCCCACCCGATACTTGTTCCGATACAGAATCTAGCGGAGAGCGGTGAGAAAATCAAAGTGACCGTGATCCTCACCAGCAAGACCAGTCCGTTTGTAAAGCAGAATTACGAGCATTTCGTGGGTGAACTCAACAGACTGCGCGATGAGATCGGCTTTGATTACGGCGAGATAAACGTCATAGAAGCAAGCTATGACGAATCCTCGTCCAAGCACTTGAAGCTTTTTGAGAGCATAATAAACAGTATCGGCAGCGACGAGCTTATCACCGCCGACGTCACCTATGGCAACAAGCCTACTTCGATGGCTATCCAGCTTGCGCTGACCTATTCGTACCTTTACGGCGACAATACCGCTGTGAAGGCGCTGGTTTATGGCGAGTACAACCACGATACCAACTGTTCAAATATTTTCGATGTTTCTGCGCTGTTCTATATCAACAATATTATGGGCAGGCTTTCTTACGCAAAGCCCAAGGATCCCCTTGCATTCATCAGACCGCTTCTGAACCACGGAGAGGACGGCGATAAGGATGAGTAATGTTGATACTATCAACCGGCTTGCAAAGGATATCGCGGAAAGATTCGGCAGCGATATAAATGCGGCTTCCGAACAGGCTTCATGTGAATTCAACCAGCTGTATACGAATATCCTGATAGAGGTGGACAGAACCTTCGGCAACAACCGGGATTATTATGAATTCTGCGAGGTTATATCAGACACATTTACGAAAGTAATGGAAAAGTACGATCCGCAGTATGATTTCTGGAACTTCTTTGTCAGCTCGCTCAAGAAAAAGGCTATATCCTGTATAGATAAGCGCAATCGTGAGAAATACGAAAAAACCAAGAGCGACGACGGAGAAAAAAGCATACAGGACGTCAGAAAAAGAGAATACAGCTTAGACGAAGCAATATCCGGTGATACTGAAGGTCTGACTGTTAACGACTCCGTTGAAGATACCAAGGATCAGACTGACAGGGCGCTTTATGACGCCGCATACAATGTATTCTATCTTGCGCTTGTCGATTACTGCCTCGGGCAGAAGGCGTCTTATTCAAAGAAAAAGACGTTCAATTACACGCCGCTGTTTTTTACCGATCAGGTGGCTTTTGAAATCATCACCGAGGGCGATGATAAGATAATGGATCTCATCAGGAGCAACAATATCAAATTCAACGAGGCGTCTGACATTGACTTCCTGAACACGTTCGTGGACAAGCACTGCGATGAGCTTTCCGACGCTGACGGCGCGGATTATCTTCCGCTTTCACTTTTCACAGGAAAGGAAAAGGACTCTGATAAACCCTGCCGTGCAAAGGGGAAGCTTCCATATGCGGTTATAGAAAAGTACCTTGGATCTGCATTTGGTAAGCATGTTTCGGATTCTGCAGTGAAGCAGAAAAAGGACGAATATGACGCTGTGCGTAAGTCTGTTGGAGAAAGATGGGTATTATAAGCACATAATAACATTATTGTCTTTTTAAATATCGGATAATATCTTCTCTTACTATTCTCCACTGCTTCCCCACCCTGAACGCCTCAATCTCACCGTTCTGTACCAACCGCAGAGCGGTGTTTTTTCCTATATGCAGAAGTTTCTGCAGCTCTTTTAGTGTCAATATATCTTTAGTATTATTAAGCATTATTACACGCTCCTATTCGGTTTATTTAATCCCATGTTCGCCCGAAAAGCCGCTCCCCACAAAGGTATATTATACCGTTGTGAGGAGGTGATCCGATGAAGGAATAAGCGCACAGACGCTCGCAGCAATAGCCGAAGCCAGCATACTGGTTATATCCGGAATAATCGGCTTAGCGACCGAGCGTCGAAAGGACGAGAAGCGCAGTCAGCTTCAGCAGAAAATCGACGACGCAGAACGTGAAATGAAACGCCTCGACAGCACGGACTTCCGGCTGAAGAAGTAGTTTATTTCGGTTTATCCTGCACCCGATTTTCACAGCAGAACACAGCCCCGTTGCCGTGATGATAATTCACGGTGACGGGGCTTTTGTTTTGCTTACAAACCGCACAACAGAGCCACACAGGAGGTGACAGAAATGTTCAGTAACCCAAGATACAGCACCAGAGGAATCAGTGAAACAGTCCCCATACTGACACAAATAATCCTCTGGGACTGCATTGACAGCATGAAAACCGAAAAGGATTATCTTCAGGTTTTCAAACTCACGGCAGATAACCACACCCAGCGTATCACGCACAGTCAGGAGGAACCCGCATACGAACACACATTCGATTTCCGGACTGACGAACCCATCACGGCAAAAATCTTCGTCATTGATGACGAAACACATTCCACCATGCTTTTGGCAGAAGAATATTGACTTAGGAGGATCACACCATGGACAACAACGAAAATAACCGTCCCGTTTGCAGTTGCTGCGGAGCAACGATTGAGACCGATGACTACTACACATTTGATGGTAACATTCTTTGCGATGAATGCTACCACAGCGAAACTGTCACCTGCGAACACTGTGGCGACAGAATCTGGGCAGACGACAATGCAGGCACAGACAGTATGCCGCTCTGCAACTCCTGCTACGACGATTACTACACTACCTGCGAGTGCTGCGGCAGAATCATTCACCGGGACTACGCTAACTACGACGATGACGATGATTACGCCTACTGCGACAGGTGCTACGAAGAGCGCCAGAACAGCTCCATTCACGAGTACAACTACAAGCCCGACCCTATCTTTTATGGTGACTCAAAGCGCTATTTCGGCGTGGAACTTGAAATCGATGAGGGCGGCAAGAACAGCGACAACGCTGATACGCTTCTGGGTATCGGCAACCGGGTTGCGGAGCATATCTACATCAAATCCGACGGCAGTCTGAACGATGGCATGGAAATCGTAACACACCCGATGTCGCTCCGCTATCACAAGGACAAAATGCCGTGGGTAGACATCATGCGTTCAGCAATTCGCATGGACTACCGCAGCCACAAAACAAGCACTTGCGGACTTCACGTCCACGTCAACAGAACAGCCTTCGGCAGTACCCGGGAAGCACAGGACGAGTGCATTTCCCGGGTGCTTTATTTTGTGGAGCACCACTGGCTGGAGCTGCTGAAATTCAGCCGCAGAACCGAGTACCAGATGAACCGCTGGGCTGCTCGCTATGGTTACAAGAACAGCCCCAAAGAGATTCTGGAGGACGCTAAAAAGGGCTGCAATGGCAGGTATGCTTGCGTGAACATCACGAACTACCACACTATTGAATTTCGTATGTTCAGGGGCACGCTCAAGTATAACACGCTCATAGCCACTCTGGAACTCGTAGATAAAATCTGCGAGCTAGCGACAAATCTGACCGACAGCGAATTGAAATCCGTAAGCTGGTCTGATTTCGTAGGTTCACTGGACGACAGCACTGATCCCGAACTCATTACCTACCTGAAAGAGCGCCAGTTCTACATAAACACACCGATTACCAGTGAGGAGGACGATTAATATGTGCGCAATTTTCGGCTTGATAGACTACAATCACACTCTCAATGCGAAGCAGCGTGAAAAGCTGCTTCATGCACTCTCTGAGGAATGCGAGGAGCGCGGAACCGATGCTACCGGCTACGCATTCAATCACAATGGTAAGATGACGATTTACAAGCGTCCTTACGCCGCTCACAATGTACATCTGCGTCTGCATGATGACAGCAATGTCATCATGGGACACACCCGAATGGCTACTCAGGGAAACAAGCTCGATAACCGCAATAATCACCCGTTTCCCGGAATGGTGAACGGAACTCATTTTGCACTTGCGCACAACGGCGTACTTCACAATGATGTCAGACTTCGCAAGCAGATATCGTTGCCGAATACTCCAGTCAAGACGGATAGCTACATAGCAGTTCAGCTTCTTGAACAGCAGAAATCCCTCGACATTCAGTCTATCTCCGAAATGGCTGAGCTTGTCGAGGGCTCTTTTGTGTTTACCGTGCTTGATGACAAGAATAACATCTATTTCGTCAAGGGCGATAATCCACTTGCATTGTACCATTACGAAACCTGCGGACTGTACGTCTATGCCAGCACGGAGTCAATCCTTGACTGTGCACTGACGAGATTGGGAATCCTCAGCATTGAGCACCAGAAAATCAACACGAGTTGTGGTGATATCCTGAAAATCAATAGTACAGGCGCAATGGAACGGGGAATGTTCGATACCACAAACCTGATGATGTACGACTATCGTTATTTCCGTCGTGATTGGTGGAGTGTCCCCGAATCATGCGAAAGCGAACCGCAGGACGTAAAGCAACTCAAGGACTTCGCCAGATCCATAGGCGTATCCCGGGAGGACATCGACCTGATCCTCGGCTACGGATATTTCGTGGAGAAAATTGAAGAAATGCTGTACCAGCCCGGAGTGATAGAGGAAGCGCTGTGCGAAATTCTGAACGAGTGCGCATACGACTACTGCGGCGAGTTCTGAGCGTTCGGAAATCTCACCCACATTGCGGACATATCCGGAAAGCGCCGAACCGATATTTGCGAACGCAGAATGACGGCGCTTTTCGGTTTCCGCAAAAGTATACTTTATCGAACGGAGGTCATATGGGAAGAACATACGGTTACGCCCGTGTTTCCAGCACGGAGCAGAACCTTGACCGTCAGATCGAGGCGCTCCTTGAATACGGCGTTGAGGAGCGTGACATCGTTACGGACAAGCAGTCCGGCAAGGATTTTCAGCGCAAAGGCTACCTGGCGTTGAAGAACCAAATGCTCCGACCCGGCGATATGCTGGTAATCAAGGAGATGGACAGACTCGGCAGGGATTACGGCGCGATCAAGGACGAGTGGCTCGACATTCAGCGCATGGGCGTGGATATTGTGATAATTGATACACCCATACTGAACACGAAAGAGAAATCCGACCTTGAAAAGAACCTGATTTGCAGCATTGTCTTTGAGCTGCTCGCCTACACCGCCGAAAAGGAACGCCGTAAAATCCGCATTCGCCAGTCCGAGGGAATCAGACTGGCACTCGACAAAGGCGTAAAATTCGGCAGACCTGAAACAACGCTCCCCGACAATTACGCCGAGGTGATTGACCTGTGGCACTCTAACCAAATTACAGCAGTAGAAGCCATGAAGCGCCTTGACATGAAGAAAACCACATTCTACAAACTGGCTCGCAGGCTGACGAACAAATGATTATCAGCGGCTAGCCGCTTTTATATAGATCAGCCGGTGCTTCGTTTGTGGAGCACCGGTTTTTTGTATTGACAATGGATAGATTTTGTAATATAATCAATATAGAGTTGTGATATTTCATTATGGCTGGAAAATAATAAGGAGAACAAATAGCATGAAGAAAAATAATAATACCTCCGAACTTGATGATCTCCTTGCAAATGTAGAAGATATTGATTTTGTCTTTGAAGACGATACTATATCTGATACAGATGAATCGGATGAGAGCGAAGAAGATGACTTACCGGAAGATTTTTTTGACGATGATTCTGAAGAAAATGATCTGTATGAACCAGATGGTACACCGAAGAAACATTCCTTTGTGGTCGGTGACAAGGTAATGACATCTATCTTTCCGGAGCGCTTTTTCGATTCCGATTATGAAATGAACACGAATGAGAAATTATATATCATTGATTGTTCAAAAGAGTGGGCGCAGGCACGTCAGGAATATGATAATTTAATGGAAGAGTACTACCTCCGGACTGAAAAAGCAAACCAGCTTACTGAGAGCAATAATCCTCCATGTTTTGAAGTCAGAGATGAGCCTGCTGATAAAGTGGCTAGGATAAAGTACCGCTTTTCGAGCATACTGGGCGATTTTGACAAAAGCAACACTGATACTATCTTTAAGGACTATCCGGTGGATATCAGCCGGGAATGTGTCAGCAATGTGATTTTTGATAAAATTAAGAGCAGGGATATCAAGATAAGAAATCCTCTGAAGATAACCGGTTTCATCGAAGATACTGCCTTTTCCTATTGGGCGGTAAAACCTATTATATATCATCGTAAGGTCAATGGCAGAGATGAATTATTCAACTATTATGAGATTTACACCAGAAATAACGTACGTTGTGTGATATGTCCTCCACAGAGTCTGAAAAAGGTCCTGGAATCAAGTGGCAGCGACTATGATTATTCCATAATTTCAAGGCAGATAATCGAGAGTGAAAAAATACTCCAGCCTGAATCAGTCGAACGCTCGTTTGCTTTCCGGTGGTTCAGAGATATGCTGCCGATAAATGAAACGACCGCACTCTCTGACGCTGAAACAAAAAAACTCGTTGGGCTGCCCCGTGGAACTCAGAAGCTCATTTTTTCGATTTTGGGATATTCCGTGCTGTCTCTGTTTGTTCCGGATATGGGTGAATATGATGAGCCGCCTAAGGTAGTTGCGGGAAACATAGTTGCGCAGACTTCTCAGGTAAAGGATATCATTTCGGCTGTTTCTGCTTGTTTTGTATCAGCCGGAGGCAGCGACCTAATTAAGCCAAAGTACCTTTCTCTCAAACCGGACGAGTCCCTGAATTCACAGAATTGCGAGCGTCGTCTTATCGTGATCGATACGACAGCTATGCGTGGCAGGGATAAGGAACAGAAACTCTTTCAGACGATACTTGACGATTATATACGATATGCGGAGCAGAAGATCGTTCCGGTTGCATATCCGGATATAGGGTGGCTGCCTCTGGTGATCAGTACCGATGAACGTGACGAGCGATTCTACAATATTGATATTCAAAGCGCAGATTTATCAATGGTTACAGAGGTTACAACAGTGTTACGAAAGCTGTACCGCAACGCCCTTGTGGGGATATCCGAAAGCGGTTTTGCCAGGCTGCGTGAAACTGTAATTGCATGTGCTGATGAGAAAGTGACCGAGCGGAATGCCACTGGCGCATACAGCTCCAGATACAAGAGTATGCCGGATTTCCTGTATGCCTGCTGCAGGTATTGCGCCGCCGGTGATGATGAATTGATTCAGACGGTCCATAATGTCATGTATGATGCTACCGGGGATTGGCCTGAGCATATGGGCGGCTCTTCTCAGAAAGATGAGAGGTATCTCAAAGTTGCTGATTTGATCAACGAACAACTTCAGAATGGCATTATTCCCGATGAGCAAAAAGGCGATGATTGCAAAGATGCCGCATTCCGTTATTTGCATAAAGGAACACCGTGTGTATGCCTGGGAGAGCAGTATATTGACGGTCTGATTAAGCATTTGAATATATCCGGTTATCAGGCAGGAGATTTCATTCAGCACTGCGCCGAATATAATATACTGAAAGACGGGCTGCGGAGTATTACCGTGAAATTCAACGGAAAACCCAGCCGATTCACAGCAATTGGTATTTCTAAGATGTAATCAATTCTGGCATTACCGACGATGGTAATGCCAGTTTTTGTTGCATCATTCGGTAAATTGTGAGCTGTAACCGACACTGTGACCGAATGTGTTTAGAAGTATGCAATGCCAGCAATAATGCGGAGTTACACGGTTACAAGGTTGCAGCTATTTTTTGAAATGCATATATCCAGAATATGAATATCAACCTGCCTTTAGGGAGATTCCCAGAGTGAGATTTCAATTTGTTGCTTACCTTTGTGCCCGGGGTTACGGGATATCCGTCTGTAATAATATTCTATGTGAGTATGAACACTGTATGTAGCCTCTGTTATGTGCGTCTCATTCCGGGTATTCTGATTTCCTGCTGCCTTTTTAATTATGTAAGGCGCACCATAAATTATAATTCGGGCTGCCTTTTGTGAACCTCTGCGTTTGTCAGAGCCATTCAAACAGACTGAGCAGATCACAAATGGATTTCTTTGCCGGGAGCGGCACCGGGTTTACCCCGATATTTTCAAACTTGTCTATCATTTTATGATAGGCTCTGCTGTCCAGCTTTGGATCCTCCTGCTCCATGGCACGACGTGCACTGAACATTCCGTGCTTCTGTGCAACGAGTTCGGAAAACCTGCACATTCTGTTCCGCATCTTTTTCCTGTTCACCTGTTCGCATATGAGGCGGTTGACCTCGCTTAGCTTATAGCTTGCTCCATCAACTATAAATTTAGACAATATCTCGTAGAGCAGGTCGCCGCTGTTATTTATGAACCAGAGCAGCGTTTCTGAATTCGTCAGGGTAATTTCATGCTTACGCATAATTTTATTTACATTGAGAATGCGGTATTCTGCACGCAGTATTCCGTGAGCCTCATCGCTTGGGTGACCGATTTTCTCAAGCTGCCGCTCTTTGTCATACAGGGATAGTTCGTCAACGCCGCTTCTGGATCTGGCAGTAAATCCGGCGACCTTGTCAAACCTTTTTCCGTATTCTTTTTTACCATAGACCTTATAAGACTTTGTCGCGCCAGCACGATACATCTGCCGGATATACGCTGATACCAGTTCTGCGCTCCCTACGTCTATATTACTGCAGATATCAACTCTGGACAGCCTTAGCCTGTCTATTTCAAATTCATCGCCCAGCCAGCTGCTGAGCTGCCAGTTTACCATTTCAATAGCTTCCTGGGCGTTGCTTTCGTTGATTATCTTTACAAGCCCGTCTGCTACCAGTACTTTTTGAAGATTTACTATGAATTTTATATAGTAATCATTGTGGTTCGCTATGAGGTGAACCTGGATTCCAAGCCCCATAAATTTAAGCAGCCTATGGCATTTATAGCCTGGATTATTGCTTCTGTCGTAGAATATCTTATATCCTTCTTTCTGGCAATCGGTTTGTGCACGGTCCAGGAACTCATGATATTTCAGGTAGCTTGTCTGTATAGAACACAGTGTCAAGAGTGGCAATGCTCAGCAGCTGATTATAATCCAGCTCATACTCCTCTGGAGCACTGTCAATAAGATCAAAGAACTCTCGGTAAAAATTAAAATGATATATTCTTTCTGATAAATAATCGTTTATCAGCCTGATCCCTTTCATTTTATTTGTATCGAGTTCTGATTCTGGACTGATTTTATCCAGGTTAAAAAAAATCTTCTTGTAGGTGTTGTAATATTTTGTATAAAATGTATTGAAATTAGCTGAAGAATAGCCATTGGAGTAATTTGTAATAGTTGCCTGGTCGGAATTACCTTTTGCCTTATAACTTTCGTTCATCCGTTCCATCATGAATTGGGCTGTCTCGTTATCTGACACGCTTTTTAGCATGATGAACCGTGCGTCCTTGTTGATATCGGGACAATCGTAGATATTTTTATATGGACTGATATTAATGGTTTTAAGCGAGGAAAACTGAATCGGCGCAAATATCACTCTGATCGGGAGCGATACATTCTGAGGGAGTGTATCTGTCACAGTAAAAATCCTGTGCAGGAAACTTTTCTTAAACAGCCTGGTGTTCGTTTTGCTGTCTATATTTATATTCGTTGCATTTTCAATCAGGGAGCAGCGTACTGTGAAGTTCGAAAGTTCCTCTGTTGCTTTCTGAAGCAGCAGTTTGACTATGAGATATAGCAGGTCTGCATTGATCTCTTGAATTTCATAGAGCTTGTCGGAGTCTTTTCCACAGATTATTTTCCGGGAATCCACGATAATGTTTTTGAGTATCAGCAGGAGAACATATTCATTATGGCTCAGAACGTCTATATTAAAAAACATTGACAGCTCATCTTCTATAAGATGAGTATTACCCGGATCGTTCACTATGTCAGAATACAAATTCAGATACCTCTCAGGGTCAAGCCCGTATCGGTATCTTGCTGTATTGAGAGCTTCGTTAAAAACGCAGTTGTCTTTGAAAAGGCTGAAGAAATAATAGAAATCTTCGTTCATAAATGCTCCTTGGAAAAATGGATTCAATTTGTTTCGCCGAAAATCCATTATTTGCTGTTAAATATGCTGAATATAATTTTAAACTCATTGAATAAAGGAAAATAGCTGTGGCGAAAACATTTATTCCGTTTGCTGAAAATCCTTTATTCTTGTGATACAATATTTGTAGAGCAGATACATAATGAGATGCTCACAAATATGCAGGAGGAATTCAATATGAAAACAACAAACAGACAGGTTGAAAACACAATAAAGCTCCACGCAGCAAAGGAGCCTTCATGCGGGAAAAGGTCAGATTCGGATAACGAATTTGTTGTTCAGAGATTTGTGGGTAACGGCAATGTAGTTACAAGAATCGGGAGCCGTAAAGCGATGAGCGCGATCCCTGAAAACCGGGAAAACGGCAATGAATAAATGTATATTATTCATAAGTGCCCAGGAAAGGAGATACTGTACAACCAATCCGCCATATAATCAAGCGAGGTGATGAATATGGGCATGATATTATCCTACACTGCTTCGTGCGGTGCTGCCGTGAATTTCAGCGATGAGGGATATATTAACTCCAGCGAGCAGGAGCTTGCCTTTCGCCGTGAGAATATGAGGAGCACTGCCGAGCAGATAGCGCAGGAAACCCAGCTTAGACATATCTGTCAGGAGAATCGGGACGAATGCCCTGAAACTGCCTGAGTACTGCCAAAGCTTCTGATGTACTTATTTTATCACAATTCAGGGGCTTTTGCAAGGCTTAGTTGAAAGGAAGTGAAATCAATGCTTTACGCAATATATCTCAGGAAATCCCGGGCAGACCTTGAAGCAGAAGCCATGGGACAGGGCGAAACACTGGCAAGACACCGGGCGGCGCTTCTAGACTATGCGGCTCACCACGGACTGGAAATAGGCGCTGTTTACGAAGAGATCATATCCGGCGAAAGCATTGACGCACGTCCGAAAATGAAACAGCTTCTGCGGGAGGTGGAGCAGGGGCGCTGGGCGGGGGTACTCTGCATGGATATAGACCGCCTGGCAAGAGGAAACAGCGCTGATCAGGCGAGGGTATCGAATACGTTCCGTATCTCCGGGACGCTGATAATCACGCCGTCAAAGGTGTACGACCAGAGCCGTGAAAGCGATGAGGAATACGTTGATTTTGAGCTGTTCATGGCACGCCGGGAATATAAGGCGATTTCCCGGCGGATAATGCGAGGGCGTATCGCTTCCGTAAAGGAGGGACATTTTATCGGAAGCACGCCGCCCTACGGTTACGATAAAGTCAAAGTCGAAAAGGGACGAGGATTTACCCTGTTGCCGAATTCCGAAAGCGATACGGTGAAGCAGATATACTCTATGTGTATCAGCGGAATGGGCTGTAACGCCATCGCAAGACGGCTCGACATGATGGGCGTGACTCCACGAAAGGGCAGCTCATGGAGCAGCGCTTCGATTCAGGATATCCTGAAAAATCCGGTTTACTGCGGCAAGATACGCTGGCAGTACCGGAAGGAGGAGAAGAGCCTGACAGACGGTATCGTCACGACCCGTCGGCGGGAAAATCCCGACTGCATAATCGCGCAGGGTCTGCACCCGGCGCTGATAAGCGAGGAGGAATTCGAAAAGGCTCAGCAATTCCTGAACAGCCGCAGGATACCGCACAAAAAGGAAAGCACGGAGCTGCGCAATCCCTTGTCCGGGCTGGTGTACTGCGGTATGTGCGGCAGTATGATGACAAGGCTCGGGACGGGCAGCAGGAATCACAGCGACACGCTCCGCTGCCCGAACCGGAATTGTGGCAACGTATCCGCAAAGCTGGAGCTTGTTGAAAGCGCTCTCGTTGAGGGCGTGGCACGGTGGCTCAACGACTGCCGCGTGAATGTCAGCCGGAAGCCTGCCGCAGATACTGCGAAAGCGGAGCGTACGGCAGCCGAAAAGGTACGCGCCGAACTTGCTAAACTGGACAGCCAGCGTGAGAAAATATATTCGTTCCTGGAACAGGGGGTGTATTCCGCCGGGGAATTCCGGGAGCGCATGGAATCGCTCGAAAAGCGAAGAACGCAGCTTTCGGAGAATCTGCGGCAGGCTGAGCAGGCAGTCAGCGAGGCGGAGGGCAATCGTCAGCTTTATGCGCGGATAATCCCCAGAGTGGAGCGTGTGATGGATATTTATGCGCAGTCCACACCGGAGGAGAAAAACCGTCTGCTAAAGACGATAATCAGCCGGGCTGAATACATAAAAACGGAGCGCAACACCAGAGGAAACGCTGACCGCTGCAATTTCACGCTTAACGTGACGCCGCTCTTTCCGGAAACAGATTAAAGGCAGTCGGAAGGCTGTCTTTTTTACTGTCGAAATCTGGTTCTTGATTCCCTGATGAAAAACCTTGACTATTCGTTACGAATATGATAAAATGATTGAGAGGTGATTCTGTATGGAAACCAGAACAGCAAGGCTCAGCGTGGGGCATTCCGGGGGAACTGCCGGAGCCGGGAGCCGTAATTATAAAGTCACTCTGCCGACTAAATGGATCGAGCGCCTCGGACTAGGGGTGAACAACCGTGAAATGGAGCTTGCCCTTGACGGCGACAGGATCATTATAACTCCCCGGCTGACTGCGGAGGAGTTCGCAGAGAATGCCATAAAGCACGGACACAGTGTGTATAAGTTCAGCTTTTTTGACGGCGACAGACTGTGCAGCGTGATTTACGCTGATTTTACCGAAAAGCAGGTTCGTGCGGACAACTACACGGAAAATATCGTCAAAACGGCTTTTGGCAGGAATTCCACGCCGTCATGGGATGACTTCCGGGAGTTATTGAAAGAGCGGTGTATTCCCGGAAGCAGGAGCGGTCTGAACGAATATCTCGAAACGATAGGCGCAGACAGCAGCGACCCGCTTGACATTCTCCCCATAACCAAAGGCAGAATGGCAGAGGACGATCAGCGGCTGATAATGGAGAAATTATAATGAGCGTGAAACTTGTGAGCGATGAGAAAATCGCAGAAACTTCCTCAAAGGGAAACCAGGAGAAATGGCTTGACAACGGCGTCTGGTACAAGCTGGATCAGTTCGGTTACGAATCGCTTGCGGAAACGCTGGTTTCGCAGCTTCTGTGCCAGAGCAATATTGAACAGGACACACCGTTTAAATTCGTGCGGTACGACATCAGCCGTGTTATTGCGCACGGTCGGGAGCGGGTATGCTGCGCCAGTGCGGATTTCCTGAAAGAAGGTCAGTCTATAATCACGCTTGCCCATCTGCTGAAAAGGGAAGTGGGGGAGAGTATGAAACAGCAGCTCGGGAAGCTCCCGAGCGATAAGGCAAGGATACGCTATATTGCAGAGCAGACCGCGGAAATAACGGGTCTGCATGATTTCCCGCAGTACCTGACGCTGCTGTTTGAGATAGATTCCCTGATACTGAACGACGACCGCCATCTGAATAACATTGCAGTTCTGGAGCAGGGCGGCGCGTACGATTACTGCCCTATTTTCGATAATGGGGCAGGACTTCTGTCAAATATGCAGGTGTATAATGTGGGGATAGAGCCGGGATGGCTGATCCCGTCTGTCATGTCAAGGCCGTTCAATATCAGCTTCAACCGGCAGTTGGGTACTGCCCGGCGGCTGTATGGCAAACGGCTAAACCTCCCGAAGTTCGCAAAAGCTGATATCGGGCAACCGCTTGCGCCGCTGCTGGATTACTACCCGAAGCCCCTGCGGGGATTTATCTCTGACCGGGTAATGTGCTGTATACTCACAAGGCAGAAATTTCTGTAAATCCGAACACTATAATGACGCCGGACGTATACATGATACCATATATCATTATAGCACACCAATACATATTTTGTTTCCAGAATATTTCGGTGCAACGGCAGGCGCCGCCGTTCTTTGCAGCCTGCTGTTCCGTACGGTGCCTTCGTTCCTGACCGGGTCGCTCGATTTATTCCTATTTTCAGCGCCAGTTTTTCTGATGACTCCTTGTAGTACCTGCCGTTTTTTTCTTCTGACATATCCTTATCAATTCAGGTATTTCCTCTTGACATTCCGGAAAAAAAGTGATATAATCCAAAATGAACAATGTTCATTTTGGAGGTAACGCTGATGAATCCACCTAATACATCAAGAGAGGAAATTATGAGAGTCAGTCGGAAAATTGTATCTGAAAAAGGACTTCCGGCACTGAATATGCGGGCTCTGGCGAAGGAGTGTGGAATTGCTCTGGGAACGCTGTACAATTACTATTCAGACAAGGACGAACTGGTCGTTGCCGCAATAGAAAGTGTGTGGCAGGACATTTTGGAAAAAAGTGCGCCGGACAGCGGGGTCAGATTTTCGCAGTATGTAACGCAGACCTATGCGCATATCATTGAGAGACTGAAAGATTATCCGGATTTTCTGGCGGCGCACTCAATATCGGTCGCAGGTTCTGCGAAAGGAAAGGCGCGCGGCATGATGGAGCGCTGCTTCGGTAAAATCCGCGGGGAACTCCACGCAGCCCTGCGGGAAGACAAAAACGTTGACCGCAGCATCTTTTCAGAAACATTCCGCGAGGAAGACCTTATTGAGCACATACTCGACACTATCACGATTTCCATAATAAACGGCAAGCCGGACTGCGCCACCCTGACGGAAATCCTTGACCGTTTATTATACCGCTGAACAAAAGGAGAATTAATATGCAGGCTATATTTGAAACCACATTTGATGTAATATATCTTTTAACCGTGATAACCCTCGGAGTATTCATGATCTGCAAAAGCAAGGGGAGAAAACAGTATCTCCTCTACGGAATTATGGCGGTGACGCTCGGCGCGGGGGACTCGTTCCACCTGGTGCCGAGGGCGGTTGCGCTCTGTACCACCGGTCTTGAAAGCTACACCGCCGCTCTTGGTATTGGAAAACTTATCACCTCCGTGACGATGACGGCATTCTATGTGCTTCTGTACTACGTCTGGCGCTGCCGATACAAAATCACCGGAAAGCGCGGAATAACAGCGGCAGTATGGGGACTTTCGGCTCTGCGGGTCATCCTCTGCCTTATGCCGCAGAACGAATGGACGAGCCCCGACGCACCGCTTTCCTGGGGCATCTTCCGCAATATTCCGTTTGCGCTCCTCGGATTGCTTGTAATAATTCTGACATTCAGAAGCGCCAAGCAGAACGGCGACCGTGAATTCCGGTTTCTGTGGCTCACAATAGTGCTCAGTTTCGGATTCTACATTCCGGTGGTGCTCTGGGCGGACGCGGTTCCGCTGATAGGCATGCTGATGATCCCCAAGACCTGCGCCTACGTCTGGACTGTACTGATAGGGTTCAACTCCATGAGGAATGCCGATAGAAAAGAAAACGAGGCAGACAGATGAAACGTCCTTTCTACCATGTAAAAAAACGCGCGCTGCTGGCAATTGCCGGGTGCGTATGGCTTGCAGCAGGATTCAACGTTGCACGCCTTGGAGTGTTATCTTATATCAGGCTTGATGAGATCTCGGCAGTCCACATACTGCTGTCGGCCGTCGTATTCGGTATATTCGGGTTTATGTTCTACCGAATGAGCGTCAGGCATACGAAAAGGATACGCTCCTATCCACAGGAAACAAGACCTGTCTGGAACTTTTTCGACCTGAAATCATATCTCATTATGGCGTTCATGATGGGCGGCGGTATATGGCTCAGAAATTCCGGACTGGCGCCTGAAGTCTTTATTGCAGTGTTCTATACGGGTCTTGGCTGCGCCCTGGGTTCCGCTGGCATTTTGTTCTGGGTGAATTTTATCAAGGGTGCCAACCCACAGGGACATACTGAAGGTACCCTCTGAAAACCGGTATGATACTAATAACCATTTAAATTCAGGAAATCTTTGCAGAAATCCAGCACCGCTCTCGTCGTCAAAGAAACTTGACGTACATACAGTACGCCTGCGTTTCTTTTCCTAGGGAAGCACTGATTAAATCTGGTGCGCAGATTGCGCCGCAGTTTTTTCGTCAGATTGTACAATGAGGACGTAGCAAGGCTGTCGCCTTGCAAGGACGAATTGTGCAATATGGCGGAAAAGATGCAAGCAAGATGTGTGCCAAGCCGTCAGGCGTGATTTAATCAGTGATTCCCTAGATATCGGTACTGTCTTTCCGCAAATCTTTTCCTTCGTTCAAACGGTTATTAGTATGAAAAGCAAAAATCAGAATTTATCAGCAGGGATCGTTTCCGGCAGGCAAAGTCACAATGAACACGGTACCGGATTTATTTCCGGGCTCTGCGCGGACGGAGCCGCCGTGGAGCACCACAATTTCATGCACGAGCGCAAGCCCGAGTCCAACGCCGCCCATCTGCCGGCTTCTTGATTTATCCACACGGAAAAAAGGCTGAAATATGCTTTCCCGGTACTCCTCCGGTATCCCGCAGCCGGTATCGGAAACTCTGACGACCACATAGTTGTTCTCCTTATGCACCGAAACGCTGACAGAGCCGCCCCGCCGGTTATACTTGACTGCATTTTCAATAAGATTGAACACCAGCCGATATATCAGTGCGTCGCTGCCTGTTATCACGACGTTGTCGCAGTCCTGTTCCATTGTGATATCATTCTGACTGGCAAGAGGAGTAAGGTCAGTAATGATCTCCTCTACGAGAGGCGCAAGCTCAATACGGTCAGAGCGTGGCGCTGAACTGAGATTGCTCATTTCAAGAAGCGTATGCACCAGCTTGGAAAGCCTGTCAAGCTGCTCTGCCTGCGATCGGACAAGTTCAGCCGTATCGCCTTCCATATTTTTGTGCTCTGCGGCAAAAAGCTCCAGCTTTGTCTGCATTATTGCGAGCGGCGTGCGAAGTTCATGTGCGGCATTCCCGGAAAACTGGCGCTGTGTTGCGAACGATTCCGAAAGCCGGTCGAGCATCAGGTTCACCGAAACGCTGAGCTGCCGGAATTCCTTTACAGTGTCTTCATTGAGCCGTATGTCCGAGATACTGTCCTGGTCTATCTTTTCAGCCTGCTGAGAAAGCTTTCTCAGCGGTTTCAGCGCCTGTCCGCTGACGAAGTAGGCTATTGCGGCGCTGACAATAGTCACGGCAATCGTTATCAGCCAGCCTTTCCGCCCGAAATCCGTCTTTACATCATATGCTTCATCTGAAAACCGGCTGATAAATTCCGACATCTGACTGTCTGATATCTCAATCGCAAGACCGTCCGGATCTTCGGAGGATTCCGGCGTATATTCAAATACAAACCCATTGAGCGAATCAATGCTGACAGCTCCTGAATGATAAAGCAGAAGATTAAGGCATATGCAGGTCCCTGCGATCAGCAGAGCTGTCAGCAGGGTTATCCGCCATTGCAGTGACAGTCTTTTCATTTGTCGTCTCCTCCTATCACATAGCCCTCTCCAACACGGTTCACGACCGGGTCGTACCCAAGCGCAGCGCGTAGTTTCCTGCGCAGAGCCGAAATGTGAACGCGTATCGAATTACTGAAGCTGTCCACACTTCCATCCCAGACGTGTTCAATAAGCTCCTCCTGGCTTACCGGGCGGCCTTCGTGCAGCATGAGATATTCAAGCACTCCGGTCTCTTTTCGGGTAAGTGCGACCGGCGCGCCGTCAACTGAAGCGATCCTTGTCCGGGTATCATATACGAGCCTTCCGCATTTCAGGCAGATGTCGCGCTGAATGAACTGACGGCGCGTCAGGCTGCGTATGCGCGCCTCAAGCTCCGCCAGATGGAACGGCTTGGACAGGTAGTCGTTTGCGCCTGCGTCCAGCCCCTCCACCTTGTCGGTTATCTCACTGCGTGCAGAGAGAATCAGCACGGGAGTTTCATAGTTCACTGTCCGAAATTCCCGCAGTATGGTCATTCCGTCCGCGCCGGGCAGGTTGATATCAAGCAGGACCAGGTCGTAACGCTCAACGGCAAGCAGCTCACGGGCCTCATTGCCATCGCCGCAGGAGTCTGCTTCATAGCCGTCCAGACGCAGCTTTTTCGTGATATCGTCACGCAGGGATTTCTCATCTTCAACAACAAGTAAACGCATTTTTGTCCTCCATTATAATAGTATTTATATTATAGCACATTCTGATAAAATTTGTGTTAATTTCTGCTTAACAGAAAATTTATACTCACTGTGATATAATCATATCATCAAAGAACGGAGGATAAAATCATGACAAGAAAAAAAGCGCTTGTACAGTCGCTTCTGCTGCTTGCCGGAATATTGATGATATGTTTCGGGATATGGCGTGGAGAGGCGGAAACTGTTCTGTCAAAGGCGATACGACTGTGTATGGAGTGTGTAGGAATTGGATAAGAAGAAAAAAACTAAAAAGATATGTTTCCTTGCCCGTTTCCGTTGGCTGATACAAGCGGCAGCCGCAATACTGACAAATATCCACCTGCCGAATTTCTTTAAGGGAACGTTATATCAGGGAAAAGGGAAATACGCCTGCGTTCCGGGACTTAACTGCTATTCCTGCCCCGGAGCCGCCGGAGCCTGTCCCATCGGCGCGTTTCAGGCGGTCATAGGCTCATCGAAATTCAAGTTTTCCTACTATATCACGGGCACGCTGATTCTTATGGGAGTACTTCTGGGACGATTTATCTGCGGCTTTCTGTGTCCTTTCGGCTGGCTTCAGGAGCTTCTGCATAAGATCCCGGTGCCGAAGCTGTCCACCCGAAAGCTGAAGCCGCTGAGGTATTTGAAATACGTCATACTGGCAGTTTTTGTTATAATGCTTCCGCTGATCGTTGTAAACGAGCTTGGAATGGGCGACCCGTTCTTCTGCAAGTATATATGCCCGCAGGGAGTTGTGGAGGGCGCTATTCCGCTGGCGATAGCAAACGAGGGCATACGCAGCGCTCTCGGAGCGCTGTTCTCCTGGAAAACCGGCGTTCTGCTGGCGGTTGTCACGGCAAGTATGTTTATTTACCGGCCGTTCTGCAAATGGATCTGTCCGCTGGGAGCAGTTTATGCGCTGCTGAACCATGTGTCGCTTTTCCAGATGAAAGTTGACAAGAGCAAGTGCGTTTCATGCGGCGCCTGCGCAAAAGCCTGCAAGATGGACGTTGACATCACAAAAAGCCCCAACCATTCCGAGTGTATCCGCTGCGGAATGTGCATGAAATCCTGCCCGACCGGAGCAATATGCTACAAATACGGGTTTGGAAATAAATCCGGCGATAAAGCCTGCAATTCAGATGAAACAAAGGAGATAACCAAATGAACAGAAAAAAGATAACAACAATCGCAGCCTGCCTTATCATGGCGCTTTCGCTCACTGCCTGCGGCAGCCAGACTTCACAGCCGGGGCAGGAGGGTCAGTCCTCACAGCCGGCGCAGAATACCCAGACTGCGGACAGCAGCTCTGTAACTGAACAGGATCTGCTTGACGAAGAAAATAAGATACTCTCCGAAAACCAGGAGCTGTGGGAAAAGGTGTTTGGCGCTATGGACAAAAATGTCACGGACAGCGACCTGAGCAAGAACTACGGCGAGTTCCTGCTCGACGCCATTGAAAAGGCAAAGGATCAGTTCACTGACGAGGAATACGAAACTCTGCACGCAGGAGCGGAAAAAATACGCGATATTGAAAACCAGATAGCGCAGCTTCCGCAGGGCGATTCAGCGTCGGATACAGCTTCGGAAAACACTTTTCCGAAATTTGACGGATACGATCTTGACGGAAACAAGGTTGACAGCAGCCTGTTTTCTGAAAATGAATTTACGGTCGTGAACTTCTGGTTCAACGGCTGCAAGCCCTGCGTTGCGGAACTTGGCGAGCTTGACAAGCTGAACAAGAAAATAAGCGAACAGGGCGGCGAGGTTATCGGAATAAACGTTGAAACCCTGGACGGAAACGAACAGAACATCGAAACCGCTAAGCAGATACTTGAAACAAAGGGCGCTTCATACCGCAATATTTATTTTGATTCCGCAAGCGACGCAGGCAAGTTCGCACTCGGAATAATGGCGTTCCCGACCACATATGTGATCGATAAAAACGGAAACATAGTCGGCGAGCCGCTTCTCGGCGGCATAGACAGCGAGGAAAACCTCAACAAGCTTCTTGATACCATAAGTAAAGCAAATTCGGACAATTGACACGATAATGCAGGCGTGGAAGACAATGTTATTCAAGCATGACGCATGCAAAATCAGATAAGTAACGCTTGAAAAGCGCCGACTTATATTTCCTATACACAGAAAAGAGAGCTGACTTACAATGTCCGCTCTCTTTTGTATTATGCCTGATTTGTGAATCTTACTGTGCCATCAAAGATGTGTTTTCCGTATGTGCTGAAAGCTGCCAATCTGGGCGCTGTGAGCACACCTCTGATAACGGTCTGTCTGAACCAGATCCGTCTTACACACGCTCAAGGATCATCGTGCCAAATGCGATGGTCAGACATCCGTTCTCATCCACCGGTATTTCGGCGAACGGGTCAACAGTCTCTCCCATAACTTCACCCTCGACCTTGGTGTCATAGAAGAACTTTCCATTCTCCTCTTTCCACGTGGTCTGTTCAATCGGCGCGAATCCGTCTTCATCGATCACGGCGCCCTGCGACTTTGCCAATTCAAGCTTATCCTCAGGAACGCGCATAAGCGTGTTCATCAGGCCGTCTTCGGTAAATTCGATCCTGTTCGTGAGCATCATGATGATCTCGTCAGCGCAATCTCCGTCAGGCAGATTGTCCGGCGTGTAGGACACCGTGCCGCCGTCAGCGGGGAACAGCAATTCCCTGACTTTCCATTTTCCGATAATGTTCATTGTGACGCCTCCTTTGTTGATTAGTATATAGCTCATTGATCCATTAAACGAGTTATGCCCATGGATCCTCAGATTTCGGCGTGCGGACGCCGGTCAGCAGATACTGTTCCCACAGGAACCATTTGCCGTCAGAGCCACGCTGACGCAGCTTTATCGGCCGTGGGGAATCTGCCCCGCCGCAGGGAATAAAGAGCTTCATGTAGCCAGGCTCCTGACCTGATACGTGATTTGATTCTATAACGATCGTGTATGGCTGTGCAGGAGTATAGTTGTTCTCAGGCGTCGAGCCAGCGAAGTAAGTGAATGGCAGATACGTCTTTCCATCACGGAACCGGTCATTCAGGAAAGATATCTCCTGTCCGTTCAGGGGTCGCGGCCCACGCAGGAAATTCAGCATCTCCGTGCCGATATTCTTGTCAGCCGCATAAGCGCAAAGTGCGAGGACAGTCAGGGCGGCCGTCTTGAACGGCGAATCCATGCAAGCCTCCGGAAGCGCCTGCATCTCCGCCAGGCTTTCGGGAAGCGCAGTGAACGTGAAAGTTTCACGTTTTGAGCCTATTGCAGACGCAGCCGAGTTTGCGGCTGTGTTGATCGTCTGATTGGCCGTGCTTTTAAGTTTGTCGAAGATTCCCATTGTTAAACTCCTTTCAGTAATGAATTATGACTTCAGCCTGCGCCTTCGCAGACATAAAGTGTGTAATTTATTCCGTTCCCAGGATATTTATACGGTTTGGTGCAGCCTTTATCAAGGTACACCGTACCCCACCGGCAGTATTCAGCCGCATCAAACTCCCAGTCGGAGGGAACCTTGAAAGACTGTCTTACCGTTCTGCCATCAGAGTAGAGCAGGTTGAGCGTCACGGTGCGCAGCGGCTTTTTCCACGCTGCGATCGTATCCGGCTCGGTAACTTTCTTGCCATAGTCAAACTTTGCCGTGTAGTATGACACGTCATTTTCATCGAACGACTCGACCTTCTTCAGTGCGAGGGTTCCGCGGTCAACTGTATATACGGTGCTTGAAGAGCCATAATCTATGAAGAACATTTCTTCTTCCTGAGTGCAGGTGAGGCGGATAAAGTCCGCTCCATCGCCCGGAAGCATCATGTTGGCGACATAATCATCGAGCCATTCGGGCGAAGTGTCGGCAGGCATTACGCTGACCTTGCCGTTGTCGTCGGTGTAAAAGCTGTACTCATCATAGTGTCCAACTGACCCTCCATCAATCCAGAAAGCATATCCGTTGTCAGTTTTCACCGAATGGGAGATCGCCCCGAATCCGTTTGAATAATCCTCGGTAATGGTGAGATTCTCGTATATCGGGAGCAGGTTTGAAAGAAGATTTGCGTCATGAAGAAGTTCCGGCGTAAAATCAAGGTCGTAAAACTCGCTGCGGCTGAACTCGGAGAGTGCATAGCCGTCGTTTTCCTTATTGAACCCGATGCTGAATACAATCTCCTCGACTGCGTTGAAGCGCAGATGCTCGCGTATCGTGACTACGAATGTGCTGTCTCCGGTTTTCTCGCAGTTCACCTCAGAGGAAACTCCGAGATACGAACGAAAATATTCATAAATATCGGGAAATTCCCAGCAGGTTTTGCCGTCGTTGACCACGCGTTTTGTGTTGACTGTATCCGGAGGTGCTGCGGCAGTCTTCCCGCTCAGTATGACATTCTGAATTTCCTTCAGCTGATCCCCGGACAGCACGGCGTCGTCTGATAATTCAAGATTCGCCTTGTATGCCGCATACCAGCCCGCCGTGTTCCATGCGAACTCCGGCGTGTCCGTGTCAATGCTGCCGTTCCATGCCAGCGTGCGGTAGGCCAGGGCGGCGGATATTGCGAGAGCTTCCAGGTCGTCAAATTCAGTGTTCTCGGTTCTGTATCCGGCAATACAGGAAATAAAGATAGATATCGCTGAGATGATAGAAGTAATTCTGTTCATGATCCTTACCATAGCTTTCGACGAGCGAAAGCTTTCCTTTCTCCCCGTTTCGGGGCGGTTCTCAGAGAGGATTCGTTTTGTCGGAAAAGTGCGAAAGTTATGGGATACGCGGAGAAACGTTCAGGCAGCTGCTGTCTGAAATACAGCCGACCTGTTCAAACGAGCGTTCACGCGCCTGTTTGTGTTATACTGTGCTTGATTCAAATAATTTCATGGGCTTTTCTGCATAATTAGGTTCGATCAGCGTTAATGTATCTTTTCTGCTGCAAGTGCATAGAAAGCGCTGATGAGTTCTTCTCCTGCTTCTATCGGTGCGGATTTTGATGTACCGTCCGTAAAGTCAAACGAGAGTCTGTATGTAGTTTCATCAAGAGCGATCAGGCCGTCGTTGTCCGGCTCCTCATACTGTCTGACCATTGTTACGAGCTGCCGGTTTTTTATGATCCGGAGTATTTCCTCTGCGTCGTTTTCATTTATCTTTTGTCTTTCAACTTCTGTATGTGCGCCGCTGCCGTCGATAACTGCGTCGAACGAAAAATACCAGGTGTTTTCATCCTTTTCAAGCGTGTATGAGTATGAAGAGGAATGATCCATGCTGCTGCAGCTCACAAAGACAGACGTTATTTCAACGTTTTCTGCCGTCTCATAGTGCTTTTCTGCAAGAGAATAGAGATATCTGAGCGCCTTGTCGCAGAAAGCGGTTTCCTTTTCTATGCTGTTTCCATCGGAAAAAGTCATTGCGGAGCTGTTTGTCGGTGCGTCGGCTGCATGGAGAATACTCAGCGGTCGGTATTTGCTGAGCCGGCTGATCTCGTCTTCCTCCCTGATGATCTCAAGGAATCCCTCAGCGTCTTCAGCCGGAATAGGGAATGAATCGAAAGATGTATACCCTTCCTTACTCTGCACATAGCAGCTCGCGGAAAAAAGCCAGTTTTCGTCCTGCTTTTGCAGGGAGAACGCATACACCGGATCGCACTCCGTGCCGTAATACGAGGTGCTGGCACCGATGATGTCACCGGCATTGTATTTTTTATTTCCGCTGCATCCAAAAAGGAGTGATAGAATCGCCATAATTATTGTCACCCTGCATTTATAGTTCTTTTTCATGCTTGGTCACCTCTGAAATTCTCATGTGAGCAAATGACGGGCAGATAAAAACGCCTTCAATGGCAGGTGGAATGGATTTATCTTCCAAAGTAATAGTGCGCGGTTTCTGAGCGTCTGCTGAATCAATACGCTGTCCAGTGCTATTACGCCTATAAATAGACAATGCTTATTGTAAACACGCACTGCAAATCTTGCGGCGATATATTTAATGCTTGAAAATTACAGAAAGAAATTAATTTGTATAAAGTATAACATAAATTACAAAAAAAATCAAGAGGTAAAACCAAAACAGACTGATATGCGTCAAGTTTTATTATACAACAAAGGAAACCTCTAAATACCGGTGCGAAAAGCAAAAATGGGCAGGGCGGAATGCCGCTGTTCGTCCTGGAGATAACGCCGGGATCCCAGATGATTTCATAGCAAAAAAGGCGGCTTCGGGAAAACCAAAGTCGCCTTTTTATGACATAAGTTCAATTACTCAGCCACTATCGCCCTGAGTATCGCGGAAGCGTCCAGCGCGTTCATCGCGCCGTCGGAGTTGAAGTCCGCCATGCGTGGATTCTCGCCCCTGGAGAATCCCACGATATCCTTTAATATCATAGCTGCGTCCAGCGCGTTCAATATGCCGTCGTTGCTGAAATCTCCGGGCAGGTCGCTGTATTCGCACACCATAACGACATACTCGCCGCCAGTGTACGCACCTGGTATCGCCGCTGTTCCGTCCACGGATATCCGCGTGCAGCAACGGAATTCCAGACCGCCGTCCGTCAGACGGTACACGTTCGCGAACTGACCCGCAAACTCCCTGCGGAACGTCAGCTTTAGTTCAGCCGGGATACCCGTGCCGCTTATTTTCAGGTCAGCGCCGAAAACTCCGCGCAGCCCGCTCCTGTCGGAGTTTCCGGGGAGCACGGTAAAATCTGCGGCAGAAGCAGACTTTATCGCCGCGCCGTCAATGATCCAGCTCTTTATACTGTCGATAATGAATTCCGCCTTTATCATGCTGTCGGCTATCGCCTTTATCACGTCCGCAGGGACGGTGGTTTCACCGTTGAGCGAGATTACCGCGCTTCCGCCACCCTGCTTCATGAGGTCAGCTGCGATGTCCGCCCAGGACTTCTGAACGCCGTTTATACCGGGCTGAGTTTCCGTGGCTGCCGCAGGTCTGGAGGGCCTTGCGGTTCCACCGGAGGAGTTACCGCCTGTGGAAGTTTTCCTCGGAGACATTTCGTAGCCGCAGACCGTGCACAGCTCTGGCTTTGCATAGGTCGCCGCGCCGCCGGAAACGTGGTCTTCAATGTCGGAGACCGCACCGCACACCTCGCAGATGTGCCAGTGTCCCGACTTGTCGGATTCATATTTTACTGACCATCTGTGCCCCGCCGCCGGAATGGTCTTGTGCTCGGTGGAGTATTTTTCACTGCAAACCGTGCAGTAAGTCACTTCGTCATAGGAGCCGTCCGCGGTGCAGGTCGCGGGAATTTCATTTTCCCTGACTGCTTCGCCGGGGGTGTGCCCGGTTCTTGCCAGAACAACGTTTTGCAGCGCAGTTTCCTGGGTTCCGGCTTCGTCAAGGAAGTACCTTGCGCAAAGCCCGCATTCCCAGTATTCGGTATTGCCCTCGGAAATGCAGTTCGGCTCTGAGCGGCCGTGGTGCGTAAGCTCTCCGTGACCGCTTCTCAGCGTGAGCGAGGCCGCCGGGCTCGGGTTCAGGATGTCGGTTTCGGCGAACCTTATATATCCTGTCACGAACTCGTCATGGCCGACAGCAGCGGCGTTTTCCGCACCCCAGTCTGAGCCGTCAAAGCTGAACTCCACGCCGGAAAGCCCGGTCACTATTTCAGCGGTGATATCACTTCCGGAGCTTGTCAGCTCAATCCTGAAATCAGACTGTAAGGGAGCCTGCTGGTCGCCCTTTGCGGCGAGGGTCACCGTGATTCTGAACGTGAAATCAGTGTAGTTCTGCGTTGGGAGGGTCACGGTTATTTCTGCCGTGTTTCCGATGGATTCCTCCGTATTCTCTCCGAACGTGAAGTACAGCTTTCCGTCAGAGTACCGCGCGCTGTCTGCGGCGAGTATCCCGTTAACGTCGCTGACCGCAATGGTTGCCGGGTAGATTTCCCCGGTGTTTTCGGGAAGTCCCGCGAGGAAAACGCTCTTTTCCCCACTTGCGCCCCAGTAGCAGGAGAGCGCAGTATCAGCCATCGCCGGAGCCTGCGCCTTTGCTATGTCGAGAGTTACGTCAGCAGTGAGCGGCTTGTAGTACTCCGGGTGAACGTCAGCGGTGAACTCAGCCGTATACATTCCGGTATCGCCGACATTCGGTATATCGCCGCCGGAAAGCGTCCATCTGCCGGGAATTTCGTCAGTGCCGAGCATTGCTTTCAGTCCGGAAACGGACAGACTGCCCAGGCTTCCGCCGAACGTACCGGAGGCAGTTCCGGAGCCGCTTGCGGTGAGCGCCGCAGGGGTTATCGTAAACGTCCAGTCCGTGGAGGTCACATCGCTGGCGGCAAGGTAGCACTCGCCCTTGGCAACGTCTATTTTTACGGTGTAGGTTCCGGGGGCTGTGGGATCGGCGGGGGCTCCGTCCAGATAGTACTTTACCGCCGTTATTTCGCCCATGCCTGCTTCTGAGCCGTCGCTGAACCTGCGCGCTTCAACGGCCGCAGCAAGCGGAAGCCCGGTGTATTCGGTGTCGGCGGGCGCGTGGAATATGAAGTCATCCGCAACGGGGGTGCCGTAGTATATCGTGTACAGCCAGCCGCCGATGTTGCTTGCCGCATTGTAGTATTCGCCCTCTGCCACGTCAATGAGCACCTTTATCGTTTCCGGTTTTACGGGTACGGCTATTTCGACATTGGTGCTGCTGAAATAGTGCAGGGTTATTTTGCCGACTCCCTCAGCTCCGTCGTTTACGGTAACGGAAACGGGTTTTTCCTTGCCGTTATATCTGCAATCCTCCGGGGCGGTGAATGTGAACAGGTCGGCGGTAATGTCGCCCTTTACGATAGTGAATTCCCAGCCGCCCGAGAGTACAGCCGCCTTGCAGTTATCCCCCTCCGCGATGTCCGCCGTTACGGTGTAGGTTCCGGGAATAACGGGGTCTGCTTCATTTCCGTCGCGGTAGTATTTCAGTGTGACAGCGCCTGCGCCGGAGATTCCGGGCTTCACAGTGATTTCCGCTTCCTTTGGCGCGCCGTTGTATTTAAGGTCTGACGGCGGTGCGAATTCCAGGTCAGCCGCCGTGAGAGCCAGTTTTTCTACCTTAACGGTGCAGTCCGCTGAGGTATCGTCTATAAACGAGGAACCCGCGCCGCTGTAATTCAGCACGAACCTGCAATCGTCGCCCGCAGCGGGGAGCGCAGAGGTGGTGACATTAGTTTTCGCGCCGTCCGGGAGCGCTGCGGCGACTACCTCCTTATCGTTCAGCGTTACCGTGAACGAGCCGCTGCCAGCGGTGAGCGCAGTATCCGAATAAGCCTGCGGCACTCCGTCAAATTTCACCAGGGAATACACAGTGAAATCCGCCGTGCCCAGGTAAGCCAGTGAATCCGCAGAGCTGTTCTCAAGGATCACGCCGGATTTGTATCCGATGGACGGCGCGCCGTCCTCCCGCAGCGAGGGATAATACGCGATCCCAGCCGCCTTGTCGTTCGCCTTTTTCGTCCAGAGCGTGGAATTAAGCCCCATCGTCGTCAGCGCGTCTGCGGAGGTCATCTGTAAGGTCGTGAGCCCCTTCGCCGCTCCCTCGAGGTCTGCGCCGGCGATTCCCCTGGCGCCGCTCGTGTCGGAGTTGTACCAGCAGTTCTTCACGTTGTCATTTTCGCTTCCGCATATTGCGCCAACATTTTCGGTTCCGGTCACGGTGCCGATGTTTATGCCATCTATGACCGGTGTTTGGCTTTCGCCGCATATACCGCCGACATTCCTGACGCCCCTTACCGCGTTTCCGTTAACGCACCGCCCCCTTGTACCTGACGCGTAACCAAAGATACCGCCAACATTATTTCTGCCGGTAATACTTCCGTTTTCAGTGATAATATCATACAGCCAGCCCGATACATAGCCGAAAAGTCCGACATTATCAGAATCAGGCTGATCAATTATCAGATTGGATATCTTATGTCCATCTCCGCTGAAATGCGCATAGAATGGCGTGACTTCGTTTCCTATCGGGGTGATATTTCTTCCTGAAAGGTCGATATCGCTTTGCAGGACGTAGTTTCTGCGCCACATTGCGCTGTTCTGTGTGAGCTTCTGAAATTCATCTGCCGTGGTTATGGGATTATAATATCGCCAGCTGTCACCACTCACCGTGAAATAGTTGTACATACGCAACTCGCCGGACTGCGCATTTCCTACGCCTTTAAGGCTGATGAGCGTGTAGTTGTCCGAGCGGTATCTTCCGTTTTCAGTGCCCTTGGTGTAGCTTCCTCTTTCCCAGATGTCGCCGGAAAAGCCGGATAGCCGACTGGTCAGGTCTTTGGTTTCAACAGGACCGCCAAAATCTTCCTTCAAGAAAAGATCCTTGGAGTAAAAGCAGTTTTCCGAGGGACCGGTACCGATATTACCGCCGATTTCACTGTTGCCGCATATCTCAGCCATGCTGAAGCTGCTGGAAACGTCGGCGCTTATTTCCACCGAGCCGCAGATACCGCCGACAACGGAATCGCCGACCAGCATTCCTGTGTTGTAGCAGTTCGCTAAGGTGCTTCCGTCTGCGCTTTCGCCGCAGACGCCGCCGGTTTTGAGTGTTCCTGTGACGGCTCCGGTGTTGTAGGACATCTGTACGGTGCCGCTGTTCTTGCCGCAGACGCCGCCTGCCGATTCCTTTCCGGTGACGGGAGCGTTGTTGTAGCAGCCGGTGATGGTTCCCGCGTTCAGGCCGCAGATGGAGCCAGTGCAGTTCCCGCCGGATATTTCGCCGCTTTCAATGCCAACGTATGTTATGGTACCGGTGTTATAGCCGAAAAGCCCGATATAGTCCCCAGCCGCAGATATCTTCACGTTGGTCAGGACGTGGCCGTTGCCGCTGAATTTCCCGCTGAACGGCACGGTTTCAGTGCCTATCGGGGAGAACGATCCTCCCGTAAGCTGGATATCTCCGGCAAGGACGTAATTTCCGCCCCACTTCGTATCGTCACCCGCGAGGTCAAGCAGCTCCTGCTCGGTGCTTATTTCGGTGTAGGAGTCCCAGTCGGGGGAGGCTTCCGTGCCGAAGTTGTAGTATTCAACCCTTGTTACTTCCTGCTTCGCTCCGGCGGGGACAGGGTCGGCGCGGAGAATTGTTTTCTTTCTGCCGTCAACATTTTCCCTGACGTATCCCTCCGTCCAGCTTTCCGGCTTGAAAGAGTTTATTACCTCCTCAGCCGGGGCGCTGCTGGCAGAGCCGCTGACGTCCGCCTTACCGCCTATTGCGGTAAGCCCGCTGCCGCTGCTGTATATGCAGTCTGTGAAAGAGGAATGGTCGCCGCCGTTTCCGCAGACGCTTCCAAGCGAGCCGCTGCCGCTGACCTTTCCGGTATTCGCGCAGCCGCTGACGCTGGAAACAATTTCATGACCATTGGATTCGTAGCCGCTTACCGAACCGCAGATACCGCCGATATTTCCGGTTCCGGTGACTTCACCGGAGTTGAAGCAGCCGCTCAACGAGTTAGAATTTCCTGTGCCGCAGATACCGCCGACGTTTTTCGTGCCGCTGACCGCGCCGGAGTTATAGCAGTTCTTGATTTCACCGTCAGAAGAGCTGCCGCACACTCCGCCCGCCTGTTTCGGGCTTTCAACAGTGCCTGAGTTATAGCAGCCGCTTATCTTACCATAACTATAACCGCATACTCCGCCTGTTGTGCGGCCTTCATCATGTGTTCCCGCAGTGCAGCTTACGCTTCCGGTGTTTCGGCAGGAGATCAGCGTACCTTCGCTGTAAGCGCACACGCCGCCGATAAATCCGATATCTCCGATATCACCGCTTACCGAGCAGGAATTCGTGCAGTTTATAAGACTGCCGTTATTTACAACAGCAATTCCGGCAACGCTTTCCTTGCCGTATATTGAGCCGCCGTCCAGCGTGAGATCTCTGATAACGCTGCCGCTGTTGACCTCGCCGAAAAGCGCCACTTGGGACTTTTCAGGCTCGTTTATGTAAACGTTCTTTATGGAATGTCCGTTTCCGCTGAATTTGCCGTAATAGTTCTCTATTATCTTAACGTCCGTCCGGCTTTCAAGGTCGATATCGTTACCGAGGACGTAGTTCTGGTTCCACTTTGCTTTGTCCGCGCCGATATCCACGAACTGCTGGGCTTCTGTTATAAGCGTGTAGGTGTCCCAGTCCGGATCGGATTCCGTGCCGAAATTGAACACCTTGCGCTCCATTGCGGCGGGCGCCGCCGGAATGTTCTTAAGCCTTACATAGGTCATCTGAGCCTTGCCGCTGCCGTCCAGGGTTATGCTGCCGGATTCCCACAGGTTTTTGTAAAAGTTGTATTTATTGAGAATGCTGCCGCACAGAGCTCCGGTGGGAATACCAGTTACCTCTTTATCACCGCTGGAGGGGCTGAATACGTCGCTGTTGTAAAAGCTGTATGATATGCTGGCGTATATATTTCTTACATCATCCGAATGACTGACAGCATAAACTGATTCTTCTCCGGTTAGCTCCCCGGCATTTATGCAGAACGTTATGTAATTGAGGTTTATCCCCGCGATACCGCCAATCTGTTCTTTGCCCGTGATACTGCCGCTGTTGAAGCAGTTGCTGATCTGTGTGCTCTGGGCTGTGTTTCCGCAGATACCGCCGATGAACGAATTTGCGGTGATATCCCCCATATTCAGGCAGCCGTAAATCGTTCCGGTGCTGTACCCACAGATACCGCCGACATATTTTCCGCCCTCGGTGCTTCCGGTAATGTCCGCCGAGTTCCAGCAGTTTTCGATGGTTCCGGTGCTGTATCCGCATATCGCGCCGATTCTTTCAGCGCTGCCGACGCTGATGTTTCCTCTAACTATGCCGAGATTCCCTATTGTGCCGGAGGAACAGCCGAAAAGTCCCTGATCGTCCAGTCCGGCGGTAAGGGTCAGCCCGGATATTTTGTGATTCTTTCCGTCAAATGTTCCGGCAAAAGGCTTCGTAACAGTGCCGCCGTCTGTCTCACGTTCTCCTATGCCTATCGGAGCCCACTCGCTGCCTGACAGGTCAAGGTCAGCCTCAAGCTGGAAATACTTTCCATGATATGTTTCGCCGCCGTTCACCCGCTCCGCCAGTAACGCAAGCTGCTCCGCCGTTTTTATGATGTACGGATTGAAGCTGTCTCCGTTACCGCCTTCAAAGCTCTCGGCGGCTGTTCCGTCCCACGCTGCGGCAGCCGATCTTCCGAGCCCTGGATTTATGATGAACAGCGCCGCTATCAGCGCTATAATTGCAAGACCCGCGGTCAGCAGCCGCATTCTTTTTGCTGTCATGAGATTACCTCCTGTAAACTGTTCTTCTGTCTCTGTGCGGATATTCACCGCCAAACCAATATTATGCAAAACTGCTATTATTATAGCTTAGAAATCATGATTTGTCAATAGAACTGATCTGCCTTTCCGGGCATATGTCCGGAATTATTCAAGGGCAACACCGCACAATTAACGGATAGCGCCTTTGCCAGGCGACACTTACTCCTTACACGGAGCTTGCCTGCATCTTTCCATTTTGGTGCATAATAACACATGATTCCCTTTAAAAACCTCATGTGAGCGAAAATGTACAGTGCGCACCATCTTCTTGAATACGCGTTTGCCCGAAAAACCTCCCCACAGGGGTTCCCTATAATGACGCCGGACGTATACATACGGCCCGCCGCTTGCGGTATCTCCTATAAACGAGGTGCGGCGCGTGCTAGACTACGCAGTGACCGAGATACCGCCAGAGAAAATACTGATGGGAATGCCAAATTACGGCTACGACTGGACGCTGCCGTTTATGCGCGGGACTCCGGCGCAGAGCGTAAGCTTAACGCAGGCTGTGGATCTTGCCCTTAGATACGGTGTGGAGATACAGTTCGACGAGCAGGCGCAGACGCCGTATTTCTACTACACCGACAACGGAACTCAGCACGTAGTGTGGTTCGACGACCCGCGCAGCATAGATGCGAAGCTTCAGCTCATCGACGATTACAGGCTTGCCGGGGCGAGCTGGTGGACGGTCAACCGGTGCTACGTTCCGAACTGGCTGGTTTTGCAGAATATGTACGAAACGGTCAAACTGTGAATGTAAAGCGGCATGGCGCAGATATTTCGTGCCATGCCAAACATTTGTGCAGAAAATTGCGACGGTAAGGAAGACATATCTTGACAAATCCCGTGATTCATTGTAAAATATAACGGAACAATAATATACTTCATCAGGAAAGGACGATACATTTGATAAAGAATAAGATGAAAAGCCTGCTTGCTGCGACACTGGCAGGAGCCCTGACGGTTTCCGCGATACCGGTCAATGCGTCGGCGGTTGTGAACAAATTCAAATACAGTGGTTATGAACATAGTCATGCCGGCGATATTCTGAACGAACTAGGGAGTTACAGCGACGCCAATGCATTTGACGTTATATATGAAGGCGCGCATCATGGCGTTTCCGGCGGCGGGCTGGAGGAGTATCTCACGGCGCTTGAAACTGATTCCACCGACCGCGGCGATGTTGAGCTGATTAACGAACATACTGTCTATAACGTCAAGGATAACAGCGATAATGCTGCTTCCGGAAACAGCCGGCAAAATCTGCTGACATTTCCCGTGGACGTTAAAAGCTATGCGATGAATGCATTTCCGGATCCCCTGCATGAGGTTTCCAGCTGGAGAATGTGGGTCGGCGATTCCGGATTTAATGACATCGCCCCGGTCGCTGAGGCTAGCACCGCTGATTATATCGAAACTTCTGACATGGTGGACGCGATAAACGCATTGGGTTCGAAGTACGAGAATATCGCGCTCCAGTTGATTTTCAAAGGAATCGAATTCGAGGTACAGTACTATTCCGCGTTTGACCAGCCTTTAGGGAGCTGTTACACCATCAGCGACGAGAACCGCAGAAACCTTGACGCAACTTATTGTTTCGTGCATTACGTGCCTGATGTTGCCGTTTCCATGCTCAATGTATCTTCCGGTGAAGAGGCGTGGGATTTCATAAACCGCATGGTTCGCAATTTTGATGAATTCAATCAGGATCGGGCAAAACTTCTGCGGTTCGCTGAATTTGAGGTCTTTGACCGCTGTGGAAAATCCGTCGGCAGCTTTTCTTCAGGGCATTGCGACGAATATGAATATAACAAGGCGTTCAAGTATGTGAAATCAGGCGAGAGCAGCGATACTCTGTGGCTGGTTTCCGATGGAAGCGGCGCATATCCGATGTTCAGCGCTTCCGGTGATAAGCTTGAGGAAACAGTAAATGAGTTCCTCGCGCAGCACACGGACGTCCAGAAGATAACCCTCAGAATGTGCCCTGAGATGTATGTCACAAGTTCAAGCTGCTTCGACGGCGACGTGCTGGCTGATTTGTCGCAGTTCAAGCAGTATAATGTGACGGAGCTTCCGGCAAAAGCGGCTGATCTGTCCAGTGTGCTGGATCTCCAGGAGCACTATGGGTTCGATTTCGAAAACTGGAAGCTTTTCGAGGGCGTTTCCACTGGAGAAAACGGAGGCTGCCGGCTCAGCGAACTAGCTAACGACAAGGACGGTTTCGGCATTGATTCCATATCTGGGATCGCCGCCGGAAGCGTACTTGTGGCGTATATCCCGCAGGAGGAGCTTCCCGATGATATTGTTTCGCAGGTGGAGATAACCGTTGCTGAACCGGAAATCGGCGTAAAGTTCGCGGATACGGCGGATATTCCCTCCGGCGCAGATTACGCAGTGGATAAAGTATCGTGGTACCGCGGCGAAACCCTCGATACCTCCGGCGAGTTCGCTGCCGGCGAGCAGTACACGGTATCCGTAACCCTCAGCCCGGAGAAATACTTTGCGTTCGACGGAACGACCACAGCAAAGGTGAACGGTCATAATGCGGTTATCAGGGACTTTACAGCCAACGAGCTTGTGGTTGAGTATACGTTTGATAAGCTTCCGGATGATATCTGGGGTTTCGTTGACGGCGAGCTTGCCGGGGAGCACCCGGTTATCAGCATGCCCGACGGCGAGATTATTCCCGGTGAGGTTATGCAGAAGATAAAGAACAGCGGCAGGGAAGTCGAGCTGAATTACGGCGATTATAGCTGGATAATAACCGGCTTCGACGCGGATTATACGGCGAAGCCGATCGACCTGAGAATAATGAGGGTCGCTGAAAGCAACTGGGCGGAAGCGGTAAAGACTGCTTCCGGACATCTGTACAAAATGCAGATATCCATTCAGCACAGCGGAGATTTCGGATTCACGGCGCTGCTGAAGCTGAACCTCAGCGATGGCAAGCCGGCTAACCCGGGGACGTATTACGCAAATCTGTATCAGCTTTCCGGAGATCAGCTCAAATGGAGCGTATACTCCGACCTTGCCGAGGAAAGCGGTAAGTATATCGCGAAGCTTGAATTTACGCACGCGTCAGACTGGCTTGTCACCATTGACAGCGAGATAAATCCGGGAAGCGGTAATGATGGCGGCTCCACCGGAGGCTCCGGCAACAGGGTGAACGGAATTAAGAAGGCGAGAACCCTGAAATCCGAGGGCTGGGATAATATCGTAAAGGAGATAAAGTCCACCGGGGAAGGCTCGGTTATCGAGATAACCCTCAACGATGAGACCACCATGCCAGAGGACGCGCTCCAGGCGGCGATCGACAGAAAGATGAAGCTGATAATGGACGCAGGCTTCGGCAGAATATGGGAAATAGACGGCGCGAAGGCGGTACCCGGGAAGTACATCGACCTCAGCATTTCCGGCGTTGACGTCGGTATCCCGGAGGATTCATATGCAGGTATCCTCTGTTCTGACAGCAGGCAGCTCAGAATAAATGCGCGTCTGCTGAATTTTACGGCTCAGCTCACGGCGTTCATCGGCAAGGACAATATCGGTCAGAATGCGGCGCTCTACAGCTACAACGACGAGACCGGGAAGCTCGTGTTCCAGGATATTTCGGCGGTTGACAGGGACGGAAACGTTATATTCAATATCAAGTGCGGCGGACGCTATTTCATTGCGCTCGGAAGCAAGGTGGCGCCTCCTGCGTATCTCTGCGGCGACGTTAACGGCGACGGAGTTGTAAACGCCCACGACGCCGCGGCTATCCTCAAGTACGCGACCTACGGCTACCCGCTCGACAAGCGCTGCGGCGACACCAACGCAGACGGCGCGGTAGACGCTCACGACGCACTGCCGATACTTAACTATGTAGTCGGCAATGTGAAGTTGCTCCCTGCTGTAGGATTCAGGCAGTGAACCACAATTAAACTGAAACTCTCCCGCGGTTCTCCGAGGGAGAGTTTTTTGTGTCCGGAACAAGCGGGTGCTCAGATGGTGTCCATAAGCGCGCCCAGCATTCGGAATACCTTCGCGGTGCTGCGGCGCTTCATGGAGTGCCTGCTGAGGGAATTCACCGCCATGAACGCCAGACCTCCGGCTATCAGACCGGCGGCGCTGCTCTTGATATATGCTTCCGTCTTTTTTGACATGGTGATCAGCTCCTTTTTGAAAGTTTACATCGATATTTTCTGCAATTTCAGAAAAAACATACCCGAAGCCATGCCGGAAATTGATTCCTCTGATACCTGGAATGCCCGGAAATATGTGCTTCAATTGAGAAAAATCACGTTTTTGAGCTGATTTTTTGTGCTTTTTGTAATGTTTGCATAGTTGAACTCATGGTTTCAACTACAGTATTCGTCAATATGCCAAAATGCAATTTCTAGCATAAAAACTTGCAAAAATCGCTTGACAAAAATTCTTGTTTGGTGTATAATCAGACCATAGCAAAGGGGCTATGACAGACAGACTTCAATGGCGAAGCCTGCCGGTCATAGCCCCGATTTGTTAGCATATCAAGTCAATACGGGCTGCCGCCTCCGGTTATGCGGGACGGGCGGACAGCTTCAAAAACAGAAAGGGGACGGTTCTTAAATGAACACACTATTGACTTTATTGTCCGAGGCGGGAACGGTATTCGCCCCGGATCAGAACGCAGCGGTCCAGGCTGTCGTTGATGAAACGATGTACAGCGGCAGCGATGTAAACGGCATATGGTACCTTATCGGTGCCGCCTGGGTATTCTTCATGCAGTGCGGCTTCGCGATGGTCGAGACCGGTATGACGCGTTCAAAGAACGCCGGCAACATCATCATGAAGAACCTCATGGACTTCTGTATCGGCACAGTAGTATTTATCCTTCTTGGTTTCGGACTCCTGCTCGGCGAGGATACGCTCTTCGGTCTAGTCGGTATTCCGAACCTCGACATTCTCGGCAGCTTCTCGGACTTCAACAGATGTGCTGAGTTCGTGTTCAACCTCGTTTTCTGCGCGACTGCCGCAACTATCGTTTCCGGCGCGATGGCAGAAAGAACGAAATTCCTCAGCTACTGCATCTACTCCGGCGTTATCAGCGCGATCGTTTACCCAATCGAGGCTCACTGGATCTGGGGCGGCGGCTGGCTGGCTCAGATGGGCTTCGTTGACTTCGCTGGTTCCACATGTATCCACATGGTCGGCGGTCTGTGCGCCCTCATCGGTGCAAAGATGGTCGGTCCGCGTATCGGCAAGTTCGGAAAGGACGGCAAGCCTAACGCGATCCTCGGTCACTCCATGACCCTCGGCGCCCTCGGCGTATTTATCCTTTGGTTCGGCTGGTACGGATTCAACGGCGCTGCCGCTTCCGATACCCACTACCTCGCAAATATCTTCCTTACTACTACAGTAGCTCCTGCGGTTGCAACCTGCACAACCATGGTTTACACTTGGATAAGACACGGTAAGCCTGACGTTTCCATGTGCCTTAACGCTTCCCTTGCAGGTCTGGTTGCCATCACGGCTCCCTGCGCTGACACCGACTGCCTCGGCGCTGCGATCATCGGTCTGGTTTCCGGATTCCTGGTTTGCTTCGGCGTTTGGCTCCTCGACTACAAGCTTCACATCGACGACCCGGTCGGCGCTGTTGCAGTTCACTTCTTCAACGGTATCTGGGGCACCATTGCAGTTGGCCTCTTCTCTAACGGCAACGGTCAGAACGGCGGCGTAGCTGCTGTAAACGGCACCGGCGAGCACGCTGTAGGTCTTTTCTACGGCGGCGGATTCGCACAGCTTGGCGTACAGCTCCTCGGTATGGTTTGCGTACTTGCCTGGACGGCAGTTACCATCACGCTTACATTCTTCATCATCAAGAAGACGATCGGTCTGAGAGTTTCCCGCCACGAAGAGATCGTTGGTCTGGACGCTACAGAGCACGGTCTGCCTTCCTCCTATGCAGACTTCGTTCCTGCAATGCACGTAGAGCTTTCCACCTCCGGCAAGGAGAAGGAAGTAGAGACCGTAAAGGTCGGCTCTGCACCTGTTGAGGCTGCTGTTCCTGTTGCATACAAGAGCGCTAAGCCCTCTGACGGCACAAAGATGAGCAAGGTAGTTATCCTTGCAAAGCAGGAGAAGTTCGAAGTACTTAAGAACGCGATGTCCAGCATCGGCGTAACCGGTATGACTGTAACGAACGTACTCGGCTGCGGCATGCAGAAGGGCTCAACTGAGTTCTACCGCGGCGTTAAGGTTGAAACACACCTGCTGCCGAAGATCAAGGTCGAGATCGTTGTATGCAAGGTTCCTGTTGAGACAGTCGTTGAGACCGCTAAGCAGGCTCTGTACACAGGCCACATCGGCGACGGCAAGATCTTCGTATATGATGTTGAGGACGTTGTAAAGGTTCGCACGGGCGAGACCGGCTACGACGCACTCCAGGACGTTGAGTAACGTTAAGCTAAACTAGCATTCTTCATAACCTTCCTGAATTTAAAACCGCATAAGCAGAGCCCCCGGCGAAAACCGGGGGTTTTGCTCAGATATTCTCAGATAGAAAGCCGCAGCGAGGATACCTGCGCGGCGATGTCCAGCGCGGAGCGCCCGACCCATTCATGCATTGCCTGCGGCGTGAGGAAGTGGAAATCGGTGCTGAATTCCGGCGGGTTAAGGTAGAACTGCTGAATATTCCGTATCTGCCGCTCAACATAGTCGGAGCCGTAGTAGGGGAGGCAGTTCACCGGATAATCAGCGATCTTGCAGAATTCCCGGAACACCCGGCAGTCCGGGTGCTCGCGGAGGTAGAGGTGATCGTTTGCGTACCACTCGGGCTTAACCCGGCGGTAGTATTCGGCGCGGTCGGCGGCGTAGAGTTCGCGGTGGAGTTCCTTGCATGGTTCGTTTACGCGCCTGACCCACAGGACGTCCGCCATGAGGTGGCAGTAATACCCCAGCAGGAAAGAGAGCGTATGCGGGTCGTGGGATTTTCCGGCAATCATCTCGCGGTAGAATCTCTCGTAGTCGCAGTGACCCTTTCCGCGCTGAGTCCAGTGCGTGACTTCCTTGGGAGGGTCGAACCCTCCGGGGACGGGAATTCCACAGTCCGGCGCGATGTTTCCCGCCAGGAAGTCCGGCTCTGAGAGCCACGGTGCGCGCAGCTCAGCGGAAATCAGTTCGGCGACCCGAAGATGAGCGAGCCATGTAGCCATATTTTTACCTCCGGTTGAAATTGATCCTGAAATGTGGTATCATAGTAATTAGGAAAGGAGCACAGCCATGGATGACAAAGAAAAGAAAACCCTTCCGGAACAGCCCGTCGATGAGAAGCCGGAAAGCGCGCCGGGAGTTTCCGCGGAGCCTTCCGCGCACACCTGGGTCGACAATATGAAGCAGGAGCTTGAGGATTACATCGAGGATCAGGGAATTTACATCAGGCAATAAATTGATCGTGGATAATGGCGATTACGGCGGATTATTAATCCTGAATTTAGGGAATCATAACGGCAGTAAAGTGCAAAAACCAGTGGGGGAAAACTCTTGTTTTCCCCCACACCCCTTTAGCGCTTTTGAATCGCTTAGCTGCGCGCCAGCGCGCAGAGTGGTGAGGGCTCTGCCCTCACGCTCCCGCTTCCTTTTGTAGTCAAAAGGAAGCGAAAACCAGTACGCTGCGCGGAAAATAAAGACTGTCTCGCCAGCCCACTTTTTTATTTTACTTCGGTACCCTGATAGTAGTAGGTCAGGATCTCCTTGTAGTCGTAGCCCAGGTAGGTCGCGAGGGCGTTTGCGCCGTTCTGGCTCATTCCAACGCCGTGGCCGTATCCGTAGGTGGTGAAGATAAACTTATCCGAGTTCGCGTCGTACTCAACGTCGAACGCGCTGGAGCGCAGCTCGAAGCTCATGATCCTCTCGCGGAACACGCGTCCGGTTATCTTTACGGAATCGCCGCTGCTGTCGGTGTAGCTGTGATATCCGCCGACGTTCATCTGACCTACGTAGAAGCCGTCCACATTGGTCTCTACAGAAAGCCACCCGGAGGGGTCTCCGGTGAGGTCGATGCCGGTCTTTTCCAGAACCTTGCTCTTTATCTCAGCGGAGGTGTATTCCACCTTCCTGCCGTAATTCGGGTCGTACTGCTTGTCGAGGTCGCAGAAGCGGCTCTGGAGGTAGGGATAATCGGTTCCCCACACGTTTTTGCTGGAAGCCGTGTAACCCGCGCTGGACGCGGAGTACACCGCCTGAATGAGCGCCCCGTTGTAGTAGATCGCCTTTCCGAGCACCGACTGCACAAGCACGTTCACCGAATCAGAGACCGTGCTCGCAAGACCTACGCTCGGGTAGGTTCCGTACTCGTTGCAGAATTTAACGTATGTATAAGCCGCCACTGCCTGCGCCTTTATCGCTTCCGGCGCGAAGGTGTGTCCGACCTCGTTCTGCGTCATTCTGCCGACTATTTCAAGCGCCGAGCCGGAAACGGTGCTTCCGTTCGCCTTGACGGTGAGTATCTCGCCCGCCGCCGCGTCGCTGGAACTGCTGTCGGGGTCGATCTCGTCCGGCTGGTCGTCGTTTGCGGAGCTTACCGGCGGAACGTCGTCGGCGTCCACCGGGATACCTCCGATGTCCTTCGCCGTGGTGGTCGTCGAAGCCGCAGCGCTTGTCGGCGCAGTCGTTGCCGTTGTCGCCGTTGTCGCAGCGGTCGTCTGTGTTGTTGCCGCTGTAGTCGACGTTGTAGCGGGAGGCGTTGTCACTGCCGGGATCTCCTCGGTTTCCTCGCGCGGACCGAGGATTTCCTCGCTGTCGTAGGTCTCGGAGGTCGGCTCAAGTGTGGAATCGTCCTCGCCGAGTATCTCGTCGGTCGCTTCCTGCGGCTGCGGGAGTTCATCGCTGAGGGCGCTGTATGTACTCATCACCATTTTGTCGGAGAGCGACATCGGCGCCATATTCAGCAGATTTATCTGCACCACGCCCGTTCCGGTCTCATCTGGTACAAGGAAGTCAAGCGTACCCTGACCCTCCGCCTGGTCGATGTCGCCGGCGGGGGCAGCGGTCTCGGAATGCTCCTCGGAGGTGTCCTCGGTGAGCATCTGCGCGTCGCCGACAGTACCCATCACGCCGCATGTGAACATGTAGCAGTTCACGATCACCAGCGCCGCGATGATCTTCGCAAGTGATAGCTTTTTCATAGTTCCTCCGGTATCAGTAGTTGGACGGATCGTCCATCAGGCCGTTGTCCTCGAGGTATTCCTTCATGCCCTTTACAAGGGAGATATCCCAGGTCCTGCCCTTCCACTTGTCGCCGTAAACGTCGGTGTATGCCTTGAAGTACTTTATGCTGTCCTTGCGGGTTATCTTGGAGGTGTCGACGTCGGGGCTTTCGTTCTCGCGTACTTTTCTTGCCACGATAACAAGGCGCATGTTCTCGAATCCGGTGGAGCCGTCGCAGGTGGAGAGCGTCAGAAGCTCGTCGCCGTACTCGACGTCAACGCCGGTGTTGTACTTGCTTCTGTCCATTACTTCCTTTATGTATTCGTAGAATTCGTCGCTGTTCTTGAAGTAAACGTACTTAGTGTAGTCGAATACATCGCCGTGCTCCTCGTCGGTGTTGGTGATGAACACGGAGAATATCTTGTACTTGTTGTCCTGGTAAAGCGTGTTGAAGTCAACTACCGGGGTCTCCCTTAGGAAGTCGATATTGTTGTTGTAGTTGTTAAGTGCGGAGAACTTGTACTTGTACAGCATGTTGTGACCGTAAAGTATCGTGTTGTTCGGCATCTGGTTGGGTCCGAACTTGCCTTCGTAGTCGGTGAAGATGGTTCCTGCGAATTCTTCCTCGCCGTTGAAGTTGTGGTGGAGGTAGAACAGGTTGTCCTCGCCCTGGACTACGGGGTAGTCGACGTTGGTGCCGTTAATGGTTATCCAGCCGACAAAATCTTTATTTGCCTCGTAGTACGCCGCGTATTCCTCGTTTACAGAGCCTTCCGGCAGGTTTTCGATCTGCTCCTTGGTGGGAGCCTGGAGGTTTACGATTACCTGCTGCTCGTCCTGAACCACCTGCTCGCCGTTGCTGTCCACAACGGAGGTCCCGATGGGAGCCTCGGGCTTCAGCAGGGAGATAAAGTGAACCGCGATGATGACCAGCGCGGCGATCATCAGGCAAAGCGAACCCAGGAAGATAAGCTTGCGGGCTACCTCGGAGGAGCTGTCCCCCTTGCAGGGGAGCAGTCCGGTGCGGAGGCTCTCGCCGAGACTCTGCTTTTTCTTCTTGCGCTTTTTCTTGTTGTTATTGTTCGGGGAAAGACCCATATCCATTTCTGCCATGAGAATAACATCCTTTCAGAGATCATGCTTCGTCGGTCTTTTTGGACTCAACGGTATAGCTGTAATCGTAGATCATATCAGCGTCCCACTTTCTGCCGCCCCATGATCCGCCGAATACATTGTAATAGTAGTCAAAATACAGCGGGTCGGGGTTTTCGTACGCCTTGCTTACGTCGACTGTGGGATCCTCGCCCTCGCGGACCTCTCTGCCGAAAATGACCCATCGCGCGTCGATACCGTAATCGAGAATGCAGGTCGACAGGGTGATGAGGTTGTCGCCGTACTTGAGGTCTACGTCGGTGTAGAATGTGGTGCGGTCGAGAATCTGGGCTACGTAATCATCGAACGCCGCTTTATTCTTGAACTTCCTGCCCTGGAGGTAGTAGAACACCTCGCCGTCCTTTTCTTCAGTGTTCACCAACATGCCGGCGAATATCTTGTAGGTGGACTTGCGGTAGAGCGTGTTGAATGTTATTGTGGGGTACTTTCTGTACCAGTCCATGCCGTAGTTGAGCTGCGTACGGTAGTTGAAGTATCTTGTGAGCCTTGCGAAGTACTCGCCGGTGTTGACGTTGTGACCGTAAAGGATAATGTTAGCCGGGGTGTTTTCCGCGGTTATCTTCTCGCGGTAGTCCACGAATACCGTACCTGTCTTGCTGTAATCGCCGTTGAGGTTGTGGTCGAGGTAGTATTCGTTGTCGTCGCCCTGAACGACCACGTTGTCAACGAAGGGGGAATCCTCGTCGCCCATGGTTATCCAGCCGATAACGTCCTTGTTCTGCTCCAGCAGAGGGAGGAACTCTTCGTTTACCTCAGGGTACTCCTTGACAAGCTCGTCCTTCTTCACCGGGTCGATGGTGACGCTGGCGGAGCCGTGGTAGAGGCTTGATATCTGCTCGTTGAGCTTGTTGTCCTGCGCGGTGCTTCCGTAGAACGAAATTATCATCACCAGCGAAACTATCAGCACAACAGCGGCGCCGAGGAAAATGCACTTGCGGATTATCTCGGCTGGCTTATCGCCTTTCCAGGGGAAAAGGTACTTAGCGATTCTTAGGAAGATGTTTTCCTTTTCAACAAAATTAGCCATGATATTTTATCCTTTCGGGATCGTTTAGTAGCTCAGCAGCTTTGATTTATCCCATGTGCTTCCTGCCCAGGAGCCGCCCATTCTGCTGTAGTAGTAATCGAACAGCTTGGGGTTGAGGTTCTGCTCGGCAACGGTAACGTCGACGGATTCGCTCTCGCCGGGGCGAACCTTTCTCGCGAACAGTACCCAGCGGGTATCCACGCTCTTTCCGAGAGGCCAGCTGCATGTTGACAACGTGAGGAGCTGGTCGCCGTAGGTGAGGTCCACATCGGTGAAGAACCAGCTTCTGTCCATTACGTCGATGATGAAGTTGTTGAAGTCATCCTTGCTGTAGAACTTCGTCTTGTCGACATAGTCGAACACCTCGCCGTACTGGCTCTGGGTGTTTGCGAGGATACCGGCGAATATCTTGTAGGTCTCGCAGCCGCCGCTCGGCGTTGCGAGCATTACCGTCGGGTGTACCTTATAGAACGCCAGCGGCTCCTTGCTTGCCATGTTGGGAACGTAGTGCGTAACGTGCGCGAAGAACTCGCCGCTTATCATGTTGTGACCGTAGAGTATGATGTTGTCGTCGGTGCCGTCCCACTTATTGAGGTAGGAGGAGAAGATGGTGCCGGAAACGCTGTCCTCGCGGTAGAGGTTGTGCGTAAGGTAGTAGCTGTTGTCGTAGGACTTTACTACTACGTTGTTTACCGCCGTTCCGGTTATCTTTATCCAGCCCTTGACGTCGGAGTTGGTTGCAAGAAGCTCGTCCCAGTTCGGGTTTATCGGAGTATTCACGAGCGGAGTAACGTCGATCTCCTCGGTCTGATCCTGACCTGCGGTGGCGTTCGTGTTGAACGGGTCGTAGTCCGGGTTGACGTTAACGAGACTGTCCTCGGGAACTCCAGCGATATCGGCGATCTTCGAGTTGGTGCTCTTATCCGCGCCCATACCAGCGAGCTGAGAGATCAGCACGCCGATGGTAACGACGAAAACCACGACCGCCACTATCAGTACGATCTTGCGCACCTTTTCGCCGCCGGAGTCATCCGCCTGCGGGAACGCCGCATAGCAGAACCGCGCCCAGCCGGACTTCGGCCTGCCCTTTATTTTATCCTGCTTCTTTGGGGATTTATGCGGCTCGGTGTAAAAATCCAGCTTATCGACCGCGATATCCCTTGAAGCGTGCTTCTTAGGCTTGTCTGTGTAATTTGCCATTAATATTCACCCCAGATGATTTCTTTATCTCGCAGAGCAGCATTGAAAGCGCCTTTTCCGCCGCAAGCGCGCGGATAAGCTCCCGGTCTGCGCTGCCCTGTGCAAAGAGGAATCTCTCGCTGCGGCAGCCATATTTTCCGCTGACCGCTATGCAGACCTCCCCGACCGGGTGTTCCGCGCTGCCGCCGGTGGGTCCAGCCACTCCGGTGGTGGAAACGCCGTAGTCCGCGCCGGAAAGCTCCATGACGCCCTTCGCCATTTCCGCGGCGCATTCCACGCTGTATTCCGTGAACCGCTTGAGCACTTCCGCAGGAACATGCAGGATCTTGTGCTTTATGCGGTTAGAGTAGGAGCAGACTCCCAGCTCTATTACTGCGGAGCTTCCAGAAACGGAAGTCACCGCGCCGGATATCATTCCGCCGGTGCAGCTTTCCGCCGTGGATATTTTCACGCTGCGCGCGGTGCATTCCCGGACGATTTCGCGGGAAAGCTCCGCTATACTATTATAAATGTTTTGAATATCCATATCACATGTCAAGGTCGACGTTTCTCACGCCGTACTTGAACTGCTTCACCTCGGTCTCCCTTACCGCCTTTTCGATGAGCGGCTCGAAATCGAACGACGCCTCCGCCGCGAGGATCTCCTCAAGCGACGGGCGGGTTTTCGGGTGCTTCGGGGAGAATACCGTGCAGCAGTCCTCGTAGGGCAGGGTGGACACCTCAAAGGTGTCGATGTGCCGCGCGACGTCGACTATCTCGCGCTTATCCATGCCGATCACCGGGCGGAATACCGGGTACTCCGCAGCGGCGTTGGTGCAGAAAATCGCGGGGAGCGTCTGGCTTGCGACCTGGGCTACGCTTTCGCCGGTGATTATCGCGCCGTAGTCGTTCGCAGCGCATATGCGGTTGGCGATCTTGACCATCAGACGGCGCATGAGAACTGTGAACAGCTCCTCGGGGCAGTTGTCCCGGAGCGCCTCCTGAAGCTCCGTGAACGGAACGCAGTAGAACACGATATTGCCGCACCAGTCGGTGAGCTTCTCGCAGAGCGCCTCGACCTTCATGCGTGCGCGCTCGGAGGTGTATGGCGGGCTTACGTAGTGAATGCAGTCCACGATGAGACCGCGCTTTGCCATCATGTAGCCGGCTACCGGGCTGTCTATGCCGCCGGAGAGCATGAGCAGGCTCTTGCCGGAGCTTCCGACCGGCATTCCTCCTGCGCCGGGGATCCTCAGTGCGCTGAGGTAGGCTCCGTTGTCGCGGATCTCAAGGCGCACGGTGACTTCCGGCTCGTGGACGTCCACGCCGATGTGCGGGAACGCGTCCAGAATGACCGCGCCCAGCTCCTGCTGTATCTCAGGGGTCTTCATCGGGAACGCCTTGTCGCTGCGCTTGGATTCCACCTTGAAGGTCTTTGCGCCCTCGAGGGCTTCGCGCAGGTACTCGGGGGCATGCTCCGCGATAACGCTGAAATCCTTCGGGAATACGGCGCAGCGCTGTATCGCGCTGATGCCGAATATCTTCTGAAGGCGGTTTATCACCTTGTCGATGTCGGCTTCCTCCGGGGGAGTAATGTAGATGGTTGACTGCCTGCGGTAAAACCCGAATGTGCCGAGCTTTTTCAGGCGGCGCTTTATGTTCTTCTGGAGCATGTCCTCGAATGTGGACTTATTCAGACCCTTGAGGGCTATCTCACCGTATTTTACAAGAATTATCTCTTTCATTTGTTCTGTTCCTTTTTTGATATTATCTGCGGAATCTCGCGATACCCGCCCTGATCCCTTCAATAAGCGCGTCGATGTCGGCTTCGGTGGTGTCTGCGCACATGCTGACCCTTATTGCGCTGTCGGCGAGCTTATCGGGTATTCCGAACGCCGCCAGGACTCCGCTGGTTTTTCCGCGGGAGCATGCCGAGCCGCTTGAAACATATATCCCGCGCTCCTCGAGGGAGTGGAGCATTATTTCCGAGCGGACTCCCTCAACGCTGAAATTCACGATGTTGTGGACGCAGTTTTCTCCGGAGTTCACGGTTATCCCGCTGAGCGCGGAAAGACCGTCCAGCAGATGAGCCTTCAGCGCTCCGAAGTGCTCCGGCGTGCCGTGGTAGGCTCTGACCGCCGCTTCAAGTCCGGCGATGAGCTCCACCGGCTCGGTGCCGCTGCGGAGGTTTTTCTGCTGACCTCCTCCTGCCAGCAGCGGGGAAATGCGTATGCCCTTTCTGATATAGAGCGCGCCGATACCCTTGCTTGCGTGTATCTTGTGGCCGGAAATGCTGATAAGGTCGCCGTCCAGCGGGACTTTCAGGAATCCCTGAACTGCGTCGATATGTACGATGGTTTTCGGACTCTTCCGCTTGACCAGCCTGTACAGCCGCTTTACGTCGTTGGCGAAGCCGGTCTCGTTGTTGACCGCCATGCAGGACACCAGCACGGTATGCTCATCGACTGCGTCGGCGAGCGCCTGCACGAAGTCGGGGTGATCTTTCGGGGCGAGGCGCTCCACATGGAAGCCGCGCTCCTCCAGCTTTGTCATGACGTTCGCGACGGAGGGGTGCTCTATCGCCGTGGTGACTATCCGGTCGCCGGAGCGCTTATAGGTCTCCGCAGCGCCGAGCAGCGCGGTGTTGTTGCTCTCGGTCGCGCCGGAGGTGAATATTATGTCGCCCTCGCCAAGCTTTGCAAGCAGGGTCTTTTTCGCGGAGGCGATGATCTTTTCGGAACGTATGCCCATTCCGTGCAGGGAGCTGGCGTTTCCGAAGCTGTTCTGCATTGCCGATAAAATAGCGTCCGCTGCCTGTTCGCAGGGCTTCGTGGTGGCGGCGCTGTCCAGATATATCATTTGTTTCTCTCCTGTGCATAATAATGCATTTTATATACTAGTATAGTATAGCACATTTTGCTGTGTTTGAACAGTCTTTTTTTAAAATTTTCACCTTTATTTCATTGTGTTCTCGGTCGGGTTACAGAAAAGTTACAAAATGGTTACAAAAGAGACTGAAAAGTTACTAAATAATTACAATATCCGGATTTCGGTTACAATCCTGTCATATATGTTGATTTTTCCTCCCGGGTATGATACAATATGTTCAGAAACACAAGTGACATAACGATCCAACATCATGATATATGATCCTCCTTCATTACCAAAGTCCCCCGGTATCCCCGGGGGATTTTGGTTTTCCGGAGTTCCATAGTTTGGACATATGATTCAAATATGCTATTGACATGGGGGGCTTTTTAGGGTATAATTAACATTAAGCTGGCAGAATATAGTCTGCCGGTCTGGTTAGGCCTTAAAGTAAATTAAGCAATAAAGCCGCGGTGAAGCGGCATGTCAGGAGGTCAAGCAAATGTCAGACTACATCAGAAGGCTGCCGGTTTATCTGCTGCTGGACTGTTCAGGCTCCATGTCAGGTGAGCCTATCGAGGCAGTGAAGCAGGGAATCAAGGCGCTCCTCACCGAACTCAAGGGAGATCCACAGGCGCTGGAAACAGCGTGCCTGTCAGTTATCACATTCAACAGCACCGCGCGGCAGATATCCCCGCTGACTGAGCTGATGCTCTTCAAGGAGCCGGAGCTCACCGCAGGCGGCGCAACTGCGCTAGGCGGAGCGCTCCACGTTCTGGCGGACTGCATCCGTACAGAGGTGCGCACCTCCACCGCGACCCAGAAGGGCGACTGGAAGCCGCTGGTGTTCCTGCTGACCGACGGCGCTCCCACTGATAACCTCGACGAAGGAATCGAAGCGCTCAAGTCGGTTTCCACCGGAAACATCATCGCATGCGCTGCCGGAGCAAACGCGAATACAAACACGCTCCGCAAGATAACAAACAACGTCCTGATGATGAACAACCTCACCGCCGGCGACCTCGCGGCGTTCTTCGCGTGGGTGTCCGGCTCGATAAAGGCGTCCTCCAAGAGCATAGACGCAAAGCCCGGAGAGGCTATCCAGCTTCCGCCGCCTCCCCAGGGATTTGTTATCGTTCCCTGATAAGGGGGTATTATGTACGACGAAGATATCAGGCAGGAGCCTGACGCTCTGAACCTATCCGGCGTAACCGCTGAACAGCCTGTATCAGAAGAACCGCAGGTCTTAGCTGACGTTTCCGGAGCGGAGGAGCCTGTGCTTTCTGAATCCGCGCCGGAATCCGATGAAACTCCGGAGCCTGAGCGAACCCCCGAAGAAGCGAAGCCGGAGGCTTCGAAGCTCTCCGACCGTGAGGTAATGCGGCACACGGCGTCGATATGGCGCTACCGCACAGTGATAGAGGACGGCACGGAGCTTCATACCGAGTTCCACAGCAAATATCATCGCGTCGGAAGGTGCGAGGCGATAGGCGCGCGGGTACGCGGAAAGAAGCACAAGCACGAGGGCACCAACTGCGACGACTGGTTCGAAACTGCGGAATCCGCGGGCTGCCTTATCGCGGTGGTCGCGGACGGCGCCGGCTCTAAGCCGCTGTCGCGCATCGGCGCAAGGGTAAGCTGCGAGGGAGCCGTCGAGTACCTCAGGGGCGCGGTCTCCGGGTTGTTTGAAAGCCAGCCGGAGCTTCGCGTGAAGCTCTCCGGGGATATGTCCGGGGCAGAGTTCATGGAAGCCTGCGGGCAGATAGCTCCGCTGATACAGAACGCCGCACGCGCGGGGTTCAACGCAGTTATAAAGAAGCTCGGGAGCATTTACTCCGACAGCGCCTACACCGCGAGTCTCGGCAGGAATCCTACCCTCGCGGACATGGGGAGCACGTTTCTTGCGGCTCTGGTGGTCCCGCTGGAGATAAACGGCGGGCATGAGAACTTCGTGCTCTCCGCCCAGATAGGCGACGGCTGTATCTGCGCCATCGACAGGAACGCAGGTCACGAGAACTGCTTCCGGCTGCTTGGCGAAGCGGACAACGGCGCGTACTCCGGCGAAACTGACTTCCTGTCGGAAAAAAACGTCTCCGAAGGCGCAATCGCCCGCAGGACCAGAATAAGCCGCGGAAAGTCAGACATCATAATGCTGATGAGCGACGGCGTAGCGGACGATTATTTCCCGGCGCAGCCCCAGATGAAGCGGCTGTGCCTTGATCTCATGCTCAACGGGATAATCCCCATGCCTGGCGGAAAGGCCGAGCCTCTCCCGCCGGAGCCTGTGCGGTTCCCGTCGGTAAGCCCGGATCAGCGCTCTGTTGCCTTGCAGTACGCAAAGCAGCTCCTGGACGATGGCGAGGACGTCGACGGGCTGTGGGACAGGCGCGGGGAGCTGGCTCCCTGGTCGCTGGATTCCTGGGGAGTATTCATCGGGAAGCGCCCGCAGGACAGACTGCTGACCTGGCTCGACAACTACAATGAGCGCGGCAGCTTCGACGACCGCACGCTTGTGGTGCTGGACCTCAGCGCGCAGGACTGAAAAACATGTCCGGAGGAGTTCCGGCATAACGTATAATGAATCGCGGGTATCCGCGGAAAGGAAAGACTGACGGAATATGAACAGCGGTCAGATAGTGACTGCGGTGCTCGAGGAAGGTTCGCCGCTTGGCAGCACGCTTGATTTCGTGGTGGACGCCAACGCGCCCCGGGGCGGAATGAAGCACACCTTCTTCACACCGGACAGAAAATACGCGGTGCAGTTCTTCAACGACCCGCGCGACGGGCACAATCCGAACATTCAGGATCGTATCCGCACCATCGTCAGCATTTATAATCCCACCCTGTCGGAGCAGGCGGGGGGAGCGCTCGGCAATACGGAAAAGACCGCGGAGTACTTCCGCAGCCGGTTCTGCTGGCCTGTCGCGATAGTCAGCCAGCCGGAGTTCGGGATAGTCTGCCCGACCTACCCGCAGAAGTTCTTTTTTGGCGGGAACGCTTCCACGAATGGACTGAACCTCAAGGGCAAGGACAAAAAGAGCAACTGGTTCACCGGAAGGCTCAGGAAGTACATCGCCCCGGAGGAAAAGGGCGATTTCCGCACCATGCTCGGGGCGGCGATATGCCTTTCAAGGAGCATTCGCAGAATGCACCAGGCGGGGCTTGCGCATTCCGACCTTTCCTGCAACAACGTGCTCATCGACCCCAAGAGCGGTTCCACCGTCGTTATCGACATAGATTCGCTGGTGGTTCCGGGAAAGTATCCGCCGGAGGTGTGCGGGACGTCCGGGTACATAGCGCCGGAGGTTCTCGCAACGCTGGAGTACGACTACAACGACCCGCGGCGCTGCCTGCCCTGCGTTTCCACAGACCTGCACGCGCTGCCGGTGCTTATTTACGAATATCTCTTTCTCAGGCACCCTTTAAAGGGACCTAAGATACACAGCGCGGCTTCCGCCGAGGAGGACGACTACCTCGCGATGGGACCGGAAGCGCTGTTTATAGAAAACCCAAACGACAGGAGCAACCGTCCTCCGGATCTGAATGTGACGATACAGTCGCTTTCGAAGGGGCTTGAGCAGTTGTTCCTTAGGGCGTTCGTGGACGGGCTTCACGACCCTTCACAAAGACCGACCGCGATGGAGTGGGAGCGTGAGCTCCTGCGCGCGTGGGACAGACTTGTGAAGTGCGGGAATCCCGGCTGCGAGAAAAAATGGTTCATTCTCAGAGATGAGAGTGCTCCCGTATGCCCCTTCTGCGGAACACGCCTCCGGGACAGGGTGATCAGGCTCGGCTTCAAGAGCATGATGAGGGGCAGGAACGGCGTATACCGCGACAACGGCGAGGCTATCGCGTACGATGGCATGCCGCTGTACGACTGGCACGTGAGTTCCGCTGTCCACAATGATGAAAAGGCGGGCACCGATATGCGCGCGTACATTTGCAGGCATAACGGAATGTGGCTGCTCGTCAACAACGGGGTGGAGGGCATGACTTCTCCCTCCGGAAGGCTTGTCCCGAAGGGACAGGCGGTAGAGCTCAGGGACGGAGCGGTGTTCCGCATGACCGACCGTGATGACGGTCTGCTGTGCGAAGTATCGGTGTACTAGTCCTTTGGGTGATTTCTTTTGAAAGAAAGGGAAAATTTATGAAGCAGTTTGGTTTGACAGACAAGCAGGCTGAGGAGTCGCGGCAGAAATACGGCGACAACAGCATGACGGAGCAGGCGTCCGAGAGCTTCTGGGATAAGCTCAAGGGCAACCTCGGCGACCCGATGATAAAAATACTCATCGTTGCCCTGCTCATCAACGTTGTTCTGGCAGTGCTCGGCGGCGTTGGGATCATCAAGGAGGGCGCTCCGGAATGGTACGAGCCTCTTGGAATTTTCGTGGCTATCGCGCTTGCAACGCTGGTTTCCACCTTCTCTGAGTACAGGAACGAGAATGCGTTCCAGAAGCTCCAGGAAGAGGCTTCCCGCATTATGTGCAAGGTCTACCGCAACGGCGAGATCGCCGAGGTGGCAATAAACGACATTGTGGTCGGCGACGCTATCCTGTTACAGTCCGGAGATAAGGTTCCGGCTGACGGTATCATCATCGACGGCGATATCAAGGCAGATCAGTCCGTGCTCAACGGCGAGAGCCGCGAGGCTAAGAAGCTCGCAGTTCCCGAGGGCTGGAAGGATACCGACGAGAGCCTCAATTTCGACAACGAGCACAAGGTGTTCCGCGGAAGCGTGGTATGTTCCGGCAACGCGGTGATGGAAGTCACCGTAGTCGGCGACAAGTCCGTATACGGCAAGATCGCAAGCGAACTCCAGACCGACGACGACCGCGAGACTCCGCTCAAGGTGAAGCTCGGCAAGCTGGCTGACGGCATAAGCAAGTTCGGCTACATCGGCGGTATCGCTATCGCGGTCGCGATGCTCATAAAGACGCTGTTCATGGGCGAGGGCGGCATCGAAGCGTTCCTGTTCGCAGAGGGAGTTTTCCAGTGGGCGGCTCTGCTCGAGGCTGTTATCCAGTCCGTAATGCTTGCGGTCATCATCATTGTAATGGCTGTCCCCGAGGGACTTCCGCTGATGATCGCGATAGTTTCCGCGCAGAACATGGGCAAGATGCTCAAGGACAACGTGCTTGTAAGAAAGGTCGCAGGTATCGAGACCGCAGGCTCCCTGAATATCCTGTTCTCCGATAAGACCGGCACCATCACCAAGGGTAAGCTCGAGGCGGTAACGTTCATCGACGGCGCTCTCAACGAATCCAAGAAGTTCGGCGACATCGGCGGAAAGCTGAAGGATATTCTGTCTCTGTCTATCCATAAGAACACGCTCTCCGTTGTTTCCGGCGAGGGCAAGGACATGAAGGTGATCGGCGGAAACGCCACCGAGCGCGCTATACTCGGTTTTGCGGCAGGCACCGAGTGTTCCGCGAACGTGAAGGCGGTCGGCAATATCCCGTTCAACTCCACAAACAAGTACTCCGCGACCCAGGTGACAGGCGACTACGACCTGACACTCATCAAGGGCGCGCCCGAGAAGATACTCCAGAGATGCTCCCACTACTGGGACGTAAACGGCGAGAAGAAGCCGTTTGACATGACCCAGCTCAACAAGCAGATAGACGAGCTTGCAAACCGCGCTATCCGCGTGCTGGCTATCGCTACCACAGAGGACGCTCTCGGCGAGGACGCGCTCCCGGACAGCAGCAACTGGACGCTGGTAGGCGTTGTGGGTATCCGCGACGAGGTGCGTCCGGAGTCCGTGACCGCCATCGCGGAGGTAAAGGGCGCAGGCGTGCAGGTGGTAATGATCACCGGCGACCGCAAGGAGACCGCAGTTGCCATCGCGAAGGACGCTGGTCTGCTCGAGAAGGACACCGATGTTGTCCTGACCTCCGACGAACTTGCAAAGCTCTCCGATGAGGAGATCAAGAAAATGCTCCCGAATATCCGCGTTATCGCAAGAGCGCTTCCCTCCGACAAGAGCCGTCTGGTGCGCCTTGCCCAGGAGCTTGACCTCGTTGCGGGCATGACCGGCGACGGCGTCAACGACTCCCCGGCGCTCAAGAAGGCGGACGTAGGCTTCGCAATGGGCGGCGGCACGGAAGTCGCAAAGGAAGCGTCCGATATCGTTATCCTTGACGACAACTTCAACTCCATCGACCGCGCTATCCTCTACGGCAGAACCATCTTCAACTCCATCAGGAAGTTCATTGTATTCCAGCTCACTATCAACGTTTCTGCGGTTCTCATCAGCTTCATCTGCCCGCTCATCGGAATTGACAACCCGCTGTCCGTTATCCAGATCCTGTGGGTAAACCTCGTAATGGATACGCTGGCGGCTCTGGCATTCGGCGGCGAGCCGGCTCTCTCCAGATTCATGCACGAGAAGCCCAAGCGCAGAACTGAACAGATAATCAGCAGGAACATGATGTCCCAGATAATCACCGGCGCAGGCTGGACGTTCATTCTTTCCCTCGCGCTTCTGGTACTCGGCAGCTTCGACGCTGACCCGAACGTACCCGGCGTAAGCTTCCTCGAAAGCTGGGGCTTCCTCCGTCAGAACACCATCGAGGGCGAAACCCATATGTTCCTTCACACCGCATACTTCGCATTCTTCATCTTCATCGCGGTGTTCAATGCGTTCAACGCAAGAACTGACCGCGCGAACCTGTTCGATAACCTCGGAAAGAACAAGGGATTCCTTACGGTATTCGGCATAATCGCGGTAGTTCAGATACTCATGACCTACCTCGGCGGCGCTATCCTCAGCGGCTACGGTCTGAATGCTGCAGAGTGGCTGATGGTGCTTGTAATGGCGATCTCCATTATTCCGGTGGACCTCATCAGAAAGGGTATCGCAAAGGCGGTCTCCAACAAGTAAGGCACGGTAAATTCCCGGCGGCTCCGCAGAATGCGGGGTCGCGGGGGACAACATATATGATTTTCAAGGAGGAAAACAAAATGGCAGTAAATCTTTCTAAGGGTCAGCGCGTAAGTCTTGACAAGTCCGTAACTCTGGCAAGGATCGGTCTCGGCTGGGACACCAACAAGTACGACGGCGGCAGCGATTTCGACCTTGACGCGAGCGTGTTCCTTCTGGGAGCAAACGGCAAGGTTCTCCGCGACGAGGACTTTGTATTCTATAACAATCTCAACGGCAGAAACGGCGCGGTAGTCCACACCGGCGACAACCGCACCGGCGAGGGCGACGGCGACGACGAGGCTATCATCATCGACTTCACGAAGATCCCTCCGGAGATCGAGAAGATTGCAGTTGCCGTAACGATTTTCGACGCACAGCAGCGCAACCAGAACTTCGGTCAGGTATCCAACGCGTACGTAAGAGTAGTTAAGATCGACAACCCCGACGACGTTAACGGCGAGGAAGTTATCCACTTCGACCTCATGGAGGAGTTCTCCATCGAGACCGCGCTTGTTGTATGCGAGATCTACCGTTACAACGGAGACTGGAAGTTCAACGCGGTTGCAGCGGGCTACCAGGGCGGACTTGAGGCGCTCTGCCGCGCTTACGGCGTCAACGTGTAATTAATCAGAAATCAGCACCGGTCAGGAGGGAAGCGGCTTGTCAGATCTGTCAGATATAATTGCAAATACCCCGGCGGGGGGAACAGCCGCGCTCCCGGCGGGCGAGTACGAAGGACCTGTTGTTATAAACAAGCCGCTGACTCTCCGCGGAAGCAGCGCCACCGTGTGGTCTAAGCATGGCAGCGTTATTGAGGTTTCGTCGCAGGGCGTGACCCTCGAGGGACTTCGCGTAGAGATAACCGAAGGCGCGCTCTCCGAGCCTGCGATTACCGCGAAATTCCCGGTGAATATCCGGGACGTGGAGGTGCTCGGCACTGTTTCCGGCTTCGGCGCGGAGGACGGCGAGTGCGGTATCCCGCGGGCGCTTCAGCTCGGGGAGCTTTCCCCGTCTGAGGAGAACAGCTTCATTATGACGGTGGATATTCCCGCCCCGGCGAAGCTGGTCTGCACAGCCTCCGGGGTGAGGTTCGAGCCGCAGGATATCCCGGCTGGGCGCAGCAGCGTCAGGGTGTTCGTCAGCGGAAGCGGCTCCGCTTCGCTGGTTTATTCGGAGGTGCTTCTGGTTTCGCAGTTCCGCAGGAGGATATATCTCAGCGGAAGGTTCTCGGCGAATGCTCCGGCGGTAAAGGAGCGGCTCATTTACGAGGCTCCGCAGATAGCGAGGAACGCTCCGCTGACCGCCGCAGCTCCAGCCATGGCTGTGAATCCGGAGCCGGCGGACGTGATCTCCGACGTGGGGGCGGCTCCGCTGTCAGATGAACAGCTTCTTGAGCTGCGGAAGGGTCAGCGCGCTCCGGCGGCGGGATACCTCTCCGGAACGGTGGAGGTGTACCTCACCGGGCAGCGGCTCGGAAACGCGGATATCGACCCATATGTATTCCTGCTTGACGAGAACGAGAAATGCCGCGGAGAAGGCAATCTTGTGTTCTTCGGAAACGAGCGCTCCCCGGACGGCGCGGTGCGTTACTACCCGGACGACGGGCATATTTCCATTGACCTGGCGAAGCTCCCGCCGGAGGTGCGGCGCATTTCTGTGGCATACTCGGTTTATTCCGGAGACAGCGTGAAGAATTTTTCGCAGGTCAGGGAGCCGAGGGTGGCGCTGTTTTCCCAGGGAAAGGAACGCGTGAGGTTCGACATACCGGGGCTCACGAACGAAATAACCATCATCGCGATGGAATTCTACATATACCGGGGCGAGTGGCGGATATCCGCAGTCGGCGCGGGTTACCGCGACGGGCTGGTGAAGCTCTGCAGCCGCTACGGTATACAGGCAAGCACATAAATGATCCGAAGCTCCGTCACGGTTTTTCGGGAACCCACTTTACACATTAATTGAGAGGACAGGACAGACAGAATGGCTTCCGCAGGATTTGTACGTTATACCGGTTACGACAATGCCGATATTTTCAAGAATATGCTGATCGAGGCTTACGCGGCGGCGAAGAAAAACGGTCTGTTCTTCGAAGGGAAGATCCCCATGGCTTCCACTGCGGAGGTCAGCGCTGCCGCGAACTACGCCGCGGGGGATTTCAGCGACGTTAAGTCGGTGAAGGCGGGATTACAGTCGTGGCTCTCGACGCAGCGCATTGAATGCGACGCCGGCGCCATGGCGGAGGCGCTCACCGAGGCTTCAAGGAACTGCGGCGCAAACGGCAGGAACACCTACCTCGTGATATTCTGCTGGCTGATGAAGTACCTTGCGGTACGTCCGCAGTCGTTGGTGCTGATAGGCGCGGCGAGCCTGCGCGAGCTGTACTTCCTGCATATCATGAACCTTGCCGGGGTGCGTATCGTGTACGTTTCTTACGGCATGGACAAGGACTTTGACAAGTTTCCGCATGCGAACCGCGTTCAGAATATGACCGGCTCCATGAGCGGAATGATACAGATGGATTTTTCGCACATCGACCTGTCAAAGGCGGCTCAGATGAGCCAGATGAGGGCTTCCGCGCAGCAGGTGGAAAACACCGTGCAGCGGCTCAGCACAACAGCGGCGGGTATCTTTGAGGACTTCATGACAGAACACCGCACCCGCGTCGTTAAAAACGGCGGAGTGTTCCGCGAGGGCGGGGTTATCCCTGTGTACTTCGCGGCGCTCATCGGCTATGACGAGGAAGCGGTGTACAACAACATGCTGCTGAAGTTCAAAGAGGGCTTCGCGGGAAGCAAGAAGCAGCTTATTTTCATTGAAAAGCCGATGGAAAACCCAACCGCCGAGGAGATAAGGCAGCTCGGGACGGTCAGCAGGAACAGCACCGGCGAGATGATAGACGAGCTGGCGCTGCTGATAAAGCTGAACGGCGATCCGATACGCACCGCGCTGGCCCAAACGGAGCTTCGCAAGCTGCTCAACGAGCTTTACACCGGCAATCAGACGGTGGTTTTCAACTACGGAAGCAAGCTTATTTCCTGGCTGTACCGCTGCACCCAGGCGCGGAAGTACGCCGTGCAGTACGCGGATATTCCGGTGGTGCTGTATTACGGGGATATCTCGCAGTCGGAGCTGTATTTCCTGCATTTCATGTCGCGGTGCGGGTTCGATGTTATCTACATCACGCCGAACAAGCAGCTTCTGGATATCACGGTCGACAAGAACATTGACAACAGAATGCAGATTTTCCAGCTTCCGCAGAGCAGGGAGAGCGGAAGCTACCCCAGCAAGGCGGTCAAGATGAAGGTCGCAACGGTGGCGTATTCCGCGGAGCGAGAGCTTGACACCATGCTCTACGGCGGCGACGCGGGGATATTCCGGGACTTCCAGTTCCCGAACAGCCAGACCGTCACGCTGAAAACCACGCTTGAGGAGATAGGCATACTGTGGAAGCAGGAAGCGCGGTTCCGGCAGGGCTTTGAGACCTCCGGGAACCTTGTAACGGTGCCGAATATCTTCGCAAAGATAAGCGGAGTAAAGGACGGCAGCGCGGCGGCATACTGGGAGGAGATACGCGAGCGGCTCACGCCGGAGACTATTCTCCGTGTAAAGACCGCAGACCAGCAGCCGACAGCGAATCCCGACCTGTCGGTTTACCGCAGCTTCTACCGCAACGGAAAAATCGACGCCGAGCGGCTGAAGGCGTCCTCGCTGAACCGCTACAGCTACCTTCCGGACAGAATACAGGATATGCTCCTGTTCAAGCTCCAGGAAGCGGCGGACAGTGGGTTCCTGAAGCTTCAGGGCGACGAGCTTATGTGCTCGGTGATGCATTTCGGGCTGAACCTCGACAAGGAGTTCATGAAGCTGCTGCAAAGCTTTGATTTCACGAAGCAGCTCCCGAAGCTGATATGGATAGACGCAGTGGAGCAGACCTTTTCTCTTGAGGAGTGCATTCAGCTTGTGCTGTGCAATCTTATCGGCTTTGATATACTGATATACACCCCGACGGGGTACAAGAATCTCGAAACGTTCGTTTCTGCGGACGCATTCGAGGAGCATACTCAGAACGAGTTTCTCTACAATATGGAGGTGCCGAAGTTTAAGATACCCTCCGAGCAGAAGAACGGCGGATTTTTCGGCAGGCTGTTCAGAAAGTAAATTTGAAAGGAACAAATGATTATGGGATTACAGTTTACACCCGGCTCTCAGATGCAGCCCGCGGTACAGCCCCAGACTGCTCCGGCGACCACTCTTGCAAAGACCCCCGAGGAAGCTACGCTCGATGTGAAGATCGAGGAAGCGAAGAACTTCAATATTCAGGTAACGGCTGACCAGATCAAGCAGGAGCTTGCCACCAGCGAGGAGATCGACAAGCTTGTGAGCACCATCAACCTCAACGATTCCAACACCATCGTTAAGTTTGGCGCAGAGGCGGCAGAGGAGATCTCAAAGGCTTCCGACCAGGTGCTGAAATCCATGACGATAGACCAGGTGAACGACACCGGCGTAATGCTCAAGGAACTTGCTAGCATTATGGATAAGTTCGATATTAAGGAGATACAGGACGAGAAGCCGGGCTTCTTCGGAAATCTCAAGAAGAAGCTTGAGAAGATCATCGGCAAGTACGAAACGATGGGCAGCGAGGTCGACAGGATCTACGTTCAGCTCAAGAAGTACGAAAACGAGATCGGCGATGCCAACACCAAGCTTGACAACATGTACGACGCGAACCTCGGCTATTACCAGGAACTTGTGAAGTACATCATGGCGGGAGAACAGGCAGTAAAGGAGCTTGACCAGTACATCGCGGACTACACGGCAAAGTGCGAGGCTAACCCGGACGACGGCACGATACGCATGGATCTCTCCAACCTGACCCAGATGCGCGAGATACTCGACCAGCGCGTCATGGACCTCAAGGTAGCTGAGAACGTGGCTATTCAGACGGTTCCCATGCTCAAGACCATGGAGTATTCCAACCTGAACCTGGTGAGAAAGATAAACTCCGCGTTCATCATCACCATGCCGGTATTCAAGCAGGCGCTGGCGCAGGCAATCATGCTCAAGCGCCAGAAGATAATAGCTGATTCCATGCAGGCGCTCGACGAAAAGACCAACGAAATGCTCAAGAAGAACGCGCAGAACACCGTTGCGCAGAGCAAGCAGATCGCGGCTATGGCTTCCGGCTCTTCAATCAAGGTGGAGACCCTCCAGGAGACCTGGACTACCATTGTAAATGGTATCGACGAGGTTCAGAAGATACAGAGCGACGCAAGGGAAAAGCGTAAGCAGGACGCAGTTGCCCTTGAGGAGATCAAGGCGGATTATAAGAAGCGTATGAAGGCGTAATATTAAACTGGCAGGCTGAAAAGCCTGCCAGTGTTTGTATTAGCGTTATTGGGCGTTCGCCGCTGAGCACATAGTGGTTCGATATTCCTGACGGCTCATAATGCTATCGGCTTCGAATCAAATCCTGACTGCGGCTTATTTTGAAACGCCCAGCGAACCGAGTATAGCTCCGGTGATGGTAGCCGCTATATATTCCGCCAGCTTTTTGCGGTCTCCCATGTCACGCTCGATGCAGTCCAGAAGTATTCCGGCGATAGCCTCGGTCAGAAAACGGCTCAGGAACACCTGATAGCTGTCCTCCGCCGTCACGGAATGCTTCTTTACCGCCTCGCAGACCAGTTTGTGTATAGGCTCGTAGATGTCGTTGTAGAAGTACCTCGAAAGCTCCGAGCGGCCTATCGAATGCACTATGTTATGCAGAATATCATGATTTGAGCTGATGTAATCCAACGCGAAATCCACGGCATCCCGCCGCTGCGATACCAGGTCGTACTTCCCGAACATGCACATTGCTTCCTGGTCGAGCGTCCATTTCAGCAGGGAGAATATATCCTCAAAATGATAGTAGAACGTCTTGCGGTTGACTCCGCAGTCCTCCACAAGCTCGCGCACAGTTATCTTGTTGAGCGGCTTCTTCTTCATCATAGCCTTCAGCGCTTCGGATAGCGCCTGCTTCGTCTGCTGCGACTGCTCGTTGTGCTTCATGTTTTTAACCCCCGTTTTCCGGACATTTTCGCGGTTTTGTCCGGTCAATATTACTATTATAATCCATCGGGGCATATTTTGTCAAGACTGGCTGTTTTATATTATGTCCGTTTTGTGCTGGTTTTTGTCCGAAACATGGTTGGATTTCCACCCTGGACATGCTATAATCAAAGCATAGACTATAAAATACGAAAGGACTGTCCTCAGATGATATATCACAATCCCGTGCTGAAAGGATTCTACCCCGACCCGAGCGTGTGCTCCTACAATGGAAAGTACTACATGGTGTGCAGCTCGTTCCAGTATTTCCCCGGAGTTCCGCTGTTCGAAAGCTCAGACCTCGTTAACTGGAAGCAGATAGGCTATGTGCTCACCAGATCCAGCCAGGTAATGCTCGATAAGATCAACAGCTCCGGCGGAGTTTTCGCGCCGACTATCCGCTGCAGCAATGGCAGATTCTACATGGTGACTACCAACGACACCACCCACCAGAATTTCTACGTTTACACCGACGATATCTACGGCGAGTGGTCGGAGCCGATATACGTCGATCAGGGCGGTATCGATCCGTCGCTGTTCTTTGAGGACGGCCGCACCTACTTCATGAGCAACGGCGCCGATGATAACGGCGTCGGGGGAGTGGTTCAGTGCGAAATCGACATAGCCACCGGAAAGAAGCTCTCCACAAGCCGCTGCATCTGGCAGGGCTCCGGCGGACGCTACCTTGAAAGCCCGCATCTCTACAAGATAAATGGAGTTTACTACCTCATGGCTGCGGAGGGCGGCACAGAGTACGGCCACATGATAACCTGCGCCCGCGCTGATTCCGTCTGGGGAAAATTCGAGGGCAACCCGAAGAATCCGGTTCTCACCAACCGCAACAAGGCTCCGTTCATCATTCAGGGAATAGGTCACGGCGACCTTGTCCAGGACGAATATGGCGACTGGCATGTGCTGTCCCTGGGATTCCGTCAGCAGCATATCTGGAGACCCTACCACCACCTTGGACGCGAGGTGTTCCTCACGCCGGTGAAGTTCGGGGAGGACGGCTGGTTCACCTGCGGAAACGACGGCACCACAGATGAGAGCTACGAAATAAAGGGCGATTTCACCCAGAACGAGCAGCGGGTTTTCACTTTCGCGAATACCTCCTGGGACAAGGAGTGGTGCTTCATGCGCCGCCCTGTAATGGAAAACTACGAGCTGTCAGACGACAAGGCGGTGCTGCACGGCTCGGATATCACGCTTGACGACGTGGATTCCCCCACATTCATTGCAATGCGCCAGCGTGATTTCAACATGGAAATGACCTCCACTGTGAAGCTGACCGGAAGCGCAGGCGCTGTCGGAGGACTTACCGTGCTCATCACCGAAAACGAGCATTACGATATTCTCCTTGAAAAGTCGGAGAGCGGCTGCAAGGCGGTACTCATGCTGAACATCGGCGGAATAAAGCACCGCCAGAACGAGCTTCCCATCGGCGGCGACTCTGCAAAGCTCACGATAAAGGCTGATAATTACGGCTACAGCTTCTTCTGCGGAGAGGTTCAGCTCGGATACGGAAGCACAAAGTATCTTTCAAGCGAGGTAGCGGAGGGCTTCACAGGCGTAATGACCGGACTTTACGCGGCTCGCGGAACCGCAGAGTTCACCGGATTCGAGTGCAAATACAATTAAAGGTAACCTCTAAAAACCTCCTTCACGGCAGATTTCTATGACTTATATCATCTGCTTCGTTGTCAAACCTTGAAATACATACAGTATTACTGCGGTTTGACGCCTAGCATCTGATATAAGTCATATACGAAATCTGCTCGTGTCCCGGTTTTTAGAGGTTACCTTAAAATTACAGGGCTGAGTACGACCTCAGCCCTGTTTTGATATTATTGCACGTACAGTACCAGAATTTAATTGAATCCTCCGGTGATGGATATCTCGCCGGAGCGCAGCGTTTCAATTCCCGATGAAGTTTCAATAACAAGGCAGCCCCTGTCGTCGATTTTCAGAGCCTTTCCGGTGCGCTCTGCGCCGCCCTGCCGGAACGTTACCTCACGCCCCAGGACCAGCGAGCGGCTGCGGTATTTCTCCAGCAGCCCGCGCGACGAGGGATCCTCGGCGTAGTCGAGCAACCTGCATGCGATGTCCGCGCACAGGCGGCTGCGCTCCGCAAATACTCCCACTGAGCCTGCGATTCCGGATATCTCCTCCGGGAATTTTTCCGTGCTGATGTTCACGCCGATCCCGACTATCACGGATTCAGCCATGCCGCTTTCAAAGTCGCTCATTGCCTCGGTGAGTATCCCGGAGACCTTCCTGCCGGAGCAGAAAATGTCGTTCACCCACTTTATTCCGGCGTGAACGCCGCACACGGATTCCAGGCTGTCGATAATGGCGCACGCCGCAGCCATCGTTATCCCCATGCAGTCGGAAAGCGGCTTCTGCGGCTTTAGCAGCACGCTCATGTAAAGTCCCGTGTTCGCCGGGGAATAGAACGGCTTCCCGAACCTGCCGCGCCCTGCGGTCTGCTCGTTTGCGGCGATGAGCGTTCCGTGTGGCATTCCGCGCAGCGCCGCCGCCTTTGCTTCGGTATTCGTGGAACTTGCGCTGCGGAACACCTCCACCGGTATCCCGCGGTATTTTTCCGTCAGGTGCAGGCGTATCCCCTCCGCGGTCAGTACGTCGCTGCCGCTTTCCAGCATGTATCCCCGGTTCGTCCCCGCAGAGATGCTGTAGCCCTCGTCCTGGAGCTGCTTCACGGCTTTCCATACCGCCGCGCGGGATACCCCCAGGCGGTCGGCAAGCTCCTGCCCGGATACTGCCGTACCGCGGCTCTGCTCAAGTATCAAGGCTATCTCGTTCTTTATCGCCATCGTTTTCCCCCCGATCTGTCCTGCTCTATTATATACCATTATTCCGGATTTTTCAAGGTCTGACCGCACTGCTGCGACTTTTTTTCACAAACCACTTGATTTTTTCCGCAGAATAGAGTATAATAGTAAGGTAAGTACAAAACAACAATGAATAAATGCTCTCGCTTATGGGGACAGACCCTGTGCAACAGAGTGCTGTGAACCATGTCAGGCGGGGAACCGAGCAGCATTAAGCGGATTTCTCTGTGTGCCGCAGTCAGCCTGTTCCCATAATCGAGGGCATTTATATTTTTGCTTATCAGAACGGGGGTGCGGCTGTGTATCTGGCATTATATAGAAAATACCGTCCGAGAACGTTCGACGACGTTATTTCCCAGCCTGAGATAGTCACCACGCTGAAAAACCAGATAGCCGAGGGGCAGAACGCTCACGCATACCTGTTCACTGGAAGCCGCGGCACCGGCAAGACCACCTGCGCGAAGATACTCGCAATGGCGCTGAACTGCAAGCACCCGGCAGGCGGAAATCCCTGCCTTGAGTGCGAAAGCTGCCGCGAGATAGCCAACGACGAAACCACTGATATCGTCGAGCTGGACGCTGCCAGCAACAGCGGCGTCAGCGACGTTCACGAGCTTCAGGACCAGCTTGCGTACACGCCGGTTAGCTGTAAGTACCGCGTGTATATCCTCGACGAGGTGCACATGCTTTCTACGGCGGCGTTCAACGCGCTGCTGAAAACTATAGAGGAGCCTCCGGCGCATGTTATCTTCATTCTTGCGACCACGGAGCTTCACAAGGTTCCCGCGACGATACTTTCCCGCTGCCAGCGGTTCGAGTTCCGCAGAATTGAGATTGCGGACAGTTCCGCAAGGCTGCTCAGCATAGCTCAGCAGGAGGGAGTCTCCCTTACTCAGGAGGCTGCGGACATGATATCCCGGCTCTCCGACGGAGGAATGCGCGACGCGCTTTCCCTGCTCGACCGCTGTATCGCAGTCAGCCGCGACGTCACCGAGGACACCGTAAGGAGCTGCGCAGGGGTCGCCGACAATCATCATCTGTATCAGCTCGCAGAAATGACCGCTGCACGGAACATTCCCGGGTGTATTCAGCTCCTGAGCCAGCTCTACAAGGGCGGCAAGGACATCGCCCGCGTGATGGACGAACTCGGCGGAGTATTCCGCGACCTTATGATAAACAAGAGCGCTCCGGCTGAGAAGTCGCTGCTCTCTGCAATGCCGCACGATTATCCAGAGATAGAACGCCTTGCCGGGCTGTTTTCCCTCGAGGATATCCTCCGCTGCCTGACCCTTATTCAGGAATGCACCGACGGTATCGCGAAGTCCCGCAGCCGCAAGACGCTCGCAGAAATGTGCTTCGTGAAGCTCTGCACAGGGGCGCCCACGGCGGCTCAGACCGCTCAGATAGGGCAGGCTGGACAGGTCGGACAGGTCGGAACGGCTCCGCAGACGGCGCAGAACTACCGACAGTTCGAAAGCAAGCCGATGGGAAGCGAGTTCACTCCGATCCCCGACGAAAAGCTCGACCCCAGGCGCGCCGCAACGGTGAACAAGCTACGCGAGATATTCGCGCAGAATGAATCGGCTCCCGCAGAGCCAGCCAAACCGGCCGCTCAGGCTGTTGAGGCTCCGAAACCCGCAGAAGCTCCGAAACCGGTTCAACATGCTCAGCCGTCTCCGGCGGACGAGCTTCCGTTTGATATCGACGGAGCTGTGAAGGCTCCACAGGCTGCGAAGCCCGCTGAAACTCCAAAGCCAGCGCCGAAGAGTAACCCTGTGGAATCCCCCGAGCCCGTACCCGGGAACGAGATACCGTTCGATATTTCCGAGCCGCCCGCTGCTGTGAAAACGCCTGAGCCAGCGAGCCGCAAGCCCGCTGAGGTTCTGAAACCTACAGCCCCGGCACCAACAGCGCCTATAGCGCCGGCAGAGCCGTTTGAAGCTCCCATGCCGGAACTTAACAGCGCTCCTGCGGCTATGGACTTTGATTTCGCACCGCCGCCGGAGGAACCCCCGATGGAGTTCATTCCACAGCGTGAGTTTGCTACAGTCCCCGAGCCTGTAGCGCCCGCTCCGAGACCCGTGCCTGCGGCAGAAACGTCCGCTGTTCCAAAAGCGCACAGCGAAACGAGCGCCGCAAAACCGGTGAAGCAGAAGCCTGAACCGAAGCCTGAGCCTGAATCAAAGCAGGAGCCGAAATCCGCTGAAAAAGCAGGAACCACCGCTTCCGCCGGATACACTAAGCTGGACAGCATAACCCAGCCGGAATGGGAGCAGATAATAGAAAAGGTGTCAAGTCCGCTGTATGCCGCCATGCTTGACGGCTCAACGGCGCTGGTCAACAGCGACGGCGTGCTTGAGATACACACCGGAAATCTCATGCTGCAGGGCATGATAAGCGACGGCTACCAGGATCTCGAAAGGGAGCTTGGCGGGGCTTTCGGGAAGAAAGTCCGTGCGCTGGTGGTCGGCGAAGAACTGGAAAACACAGCCGAGGACAAAGACCTCCCTGTGAAAGAGCTGCTGGATAAAGCACGGCGGCTCAATATAGAAGTTGACATTAAGTGAAAGGATAATTACCGACATGAAAGCAAGATTACCGCAGGGATATCAGAATTCCGCTCCCAACATGAACCAGATGGTCAGAAAGGCACAGAAGATGCAGGAGGACATCGGCAAGATCCAGGAAGAGCTTGCTGTCAAGGAGTTCACAAAGCAGGTAGGAGGCGGAGCGATCGAGCTGGTGATGACCGGCGACAAGCAGCTCAAGTCCGTTACTATCAAGCCGGAGGTCGTTGACCCCGAGGATATCGAGATGCTTCAGGATCTTATCATCAGCGGTGTAAACGAGATTCTCAAGGAAGTTGATGATTACGGCGCAGCTGAGATGGAAAAGGTTACCGGCGGCGTTTCCTTCCCCGGCTTCATCTGATCGCCCACAAGAAAATAATTCACGGGCGGGTCTTTCGGATCCGCCCATTTTATCTGTATGAACGAAAAGATCACAGCAGAACTCGACCTCCCCGGGGTGGGACTTGGCGCGGGAGTTACCGTCGGCTGCCTTCTCGCGTGTTATTCCGAGCCAATGGTTCAGTGCGTATGGCTCTTTATTGCGGCGGCTGTTCTGGCGTTCTCGCTGTTCACAGGGAAACGCAGGTTCCTGGCGGCGGGGCTTCTGCTCGGGCTTGTCAGCATGACGGTCTATCAGACCTGGTACGCCGGGTCGCTTCAGGCGCTCGCAGGGAGCGGGATACGCGCGCAATGTCGCATAATCAGCGTGAATTACTCCAACGATCGTTGGTCGGCAGGAAGAGCGCTGTGCGTCCTTGACGGAAAACCCGCGCTCATAGATATTACGTGTGATTCCGTGCTTGACGTGGGCGATATAATCGACGGCGAACTTCTCCTTGAAACAGCCGAACAGGGAATTTTCACGTTCTCGGACGGCGTTGTGCTTTCCGGCGAGGTAACGGAGCTTCACAGCCGCAGTTCAGATTTCAGCCTGCTGTATCATCTCGGGAATCTCCGCAGCAAAGCCGCTGAGCGGTTCGACAGGATCGGCGGCGACGAAGCGGAGCTATGCAAGGGACTGGTGCTAGGGATCAAGGACGGCTTCTCGTATGAGCTGCGGCGGGATATCCTGCAAAGCGGAGTAAGCTACATGACCGCCGTTTCAGGAGCTCACATCACAATTTTCATTGCTGTTCTCTGCGAGCTTTTCGGTAAGCGCAGGCGCAGACTGACCTCAATTGTTTCATTTGCGGCGGTGCTGCTTATGATGGCGATGTTCGGCTTCTCCGCTTCGGTGGTTCGTTCCGGGATAATGCTTATGATAACGCAGAGCGCACCTCTGTTCTGCCGCAGGACCGATGTCCTGAATTCGCTTTGCGCCGCGCTTCTGCTCATGACGGTATTGACTCCATTCGCTGCGGCTGACCCGGCGCTGCTGATGTCCGCACTGGGCGTTTTCGGAGCCGCTGTCGCCGGACCTGCGCTCAACAGTATCCGCAGATTCGGCTGGGAACGCATCGCGGTTGCTGCAAAGCTCAAGGAAGCCGCCGCGGTATCGCTCTGTGCGATGGTGTGCGTGCTCCCGGTCAGCGTTTCGGCGTTCGGAGGCTTATCCCTCGCGGAGATACCTGCTTCCGTTGCGCTCACGCCGTTCTTTTCAGCGGGTCTGCCGCTTGGCGTGATCTACGCTGTAAGCGGGATTCCTGGACTTATGATCCCGCTTCGGGCGGTTATGAGCTGCTTTCGGAGTATCCTTGGATTTTTCGGCGGCATGAATGGCGCGTGGCTTCCATGTGAAAACCGCTTCGCTGTTCTGGCGGCACTGCTGGCTCCCGTACTGCTGGTGACGTTCATTTACGCCGCTGATCACGCGCGGAAGGCTCTCTTGGCATTCTTGCTGGATATTCTGCTTATGCTGTGTCTGAGTTTCTCAGATATTGCGTCGCGCCAGCGTATTGATTTCGTTTCGGATAGGAATTCCGGTGCGGCGGTGGCTTGCTCGGGGAGAAGCGCGGCTGTCCTGATAAGCGGAAAAAGCGCCTGCACGGAGCAGCTTTTCCGGCTGATGACACGGGAGGGAATCACGCAAATCGGCGTGATAAACGCTCCGCAGCTCGAATTTTCCGAGCTTTCCGGGCTTGAGAAGATGCTCAGGGCGATACCTGCGGAATACGTAATGCTTTCCGATGAATGCCTTACAGCGGCAAAGAAATTGAAGTCCTCCGCGGACGCTGAATTCCTCGCGGCTGAGGACGTTATGGAGATAAGCGGTATCACCATGGCATGCGCTAAATCAGGGAGTGAGATTCCGGCGGATATCGTGTTATACTACGGTTATACGCGCTCCGAGCCGGAGATTTCAGGAGCCGCCGGGCTTGCGCTGTACGCTTCGTCAAGGCAGGAGATTATCCCCGATGGAGCTTTTAATATCCACGACCAGACTTTCAGAATAGATTTAAAATAAGGAGACAATATGGCTGAATTTATATCCGCTCCGCTGGCGCTTGCCGCAGAGCAATTCGCGAAACTGCCGGGAATCGGCATAAAGACGGCGCAGCGCCTTGCGTATTACATGCTTAACCTCCCTCCACACGAGGTCAAGGAGTTTGCAGACGCGCTTGTACGCGCCCGCAATGGAGTACAGCTTTGCAGCTGCTGCCAGAACTTCACCGACCGGGAGGTCTGCGAGATATGCTCCGACGAGCAGCGCGACAAGTCGGTGATATGCGTGGTGGAATCCCCGAAGGACGTTTCAGCGTTTGAGCGCTCCGGCGGCTACGAGGGGGTATACCATGTGCTGCACGGGCTTCTTTCCCCGATGGACGGAGTTTCCGCCGAGGATCTGAAAATCAAGGAGCTTATGGCAAGGCTTACCGATGTGCGCGAGGTCATAATGGCGACCAACCCCACAGTTGAGGGCGAGGCCACCGCAGTATACATCAGCCGGCTTATAAAGCCCATGGGTATCAAGGTGTCGCGGCTTGCTTACGGACTTCCCGCAGGAAGCGCGCTGGAATTCGCGGACGACGTTACGCTCATGAAGGCGCTTGAGAACCGCAGCGTTCTCTGATCTTCACGCAAAAAAAGATCCCGCAGACCGTAACGGCTGCGGGAAAGATAATGTGTAAGTCTGCACGAAAAAAGGAAGGAAAACGTACAGACCCTTGATGAATCAATCATCATAAAAAGGGGAGGTAGGTTATGTGAACGCCGCTTTCGCGGCAGCTTGTCGGCAGGTACCCTAACCTTTAAGGTTTCTGCTGTGATTATATAATACACCCCATGTATGAATTTGGGGTAACGGCTATGTGAAATCATGGTGAAATTCACCAGTGTGTTTTTTCACTAAGCCACAGGAAAAAAGAAAGAGTGATAAAATGAGCAACACCCCGGATAGCGCTAATAACCCGCGCTCAGAGATGTTAGGGAACGCCCCGGTAACTTCCCTGATGATCAAATTTGCCGTGCCAAGCATAATTGCAATGCTGGTTGGCGCGCTGTACAACATAGTGGACCAGCTTTTTATCGGGCAGGCCGTAGGTCAGCTCGGAAACGCAGCCACGAACATCGCTTTTCCGTTTTCGACCTCCTGCCTGTCGCTGGCGCTTCTTTTCGGAATAGGCGGCGCGAGCTGCTTTAACCTCAGCATGGGGCGGGGCGACCGCGAACGCGCTCCGTATTTCGTAGGAAACGCCGTGCTTATGATGCTGATATGCGGCGTTGTGCTGATGGCGGTCACGCAAGTGTTCCTGACGCCGCTGCTGAAGCTGTTCGGCTCGCCGGACGAGGTGCTCCCGCTGGCGCAGGAGTATGTAGGTATCACCGCCTGGGGATTCCCGTTCATGATAATAACCACCGGCGGAGGCCATCTGATGCGCGCCGATGGCAGCCCGCGCATGACCATGCTGTGCAACCTCCTGGGAGCTGTCATCAACACGGTGCTGGACGCAGTATTCGTGCTGGGTCTGGATTGGAAAATGACTGGCGCTGCCTGGGCTACCGTAATAGGGCAGGTGATCTCCGGAACTGTCGCGATCGTGTACCTCACGCGCTACAAGACCGTTCACCTCGGATTAAAGCACCTGCGAATCCGCTGGCAGTACACCGGAAAAATCATAGCCATCGGCATGGCTAGCTGCATTAATCAGCTCGCGATGATGATAGTGCAGATCGTAATGAACAACCTGCTGAAGCACTACGGAGCGCTGTCAGTTTACGGTGAGTCTATCCCGATCGCAGTTTCGGGTATCGTAATGAAGGTCAACCAGATAACATTCTCGATCGTTATAGGGCTTGGTCAGGGCGCTCAGCCGATAATCAGCTTCAACTACGGCGCGCGGAAGTACTCACGCGTGAGAGCGGCGCTGCGTTCCGCAATCACCGTCGGCGCAGGGGTGGCAGTGCTTGCATTTGTGCTGTTCCAGTTGTTCCCGCGGGAGATCATCGCAATCTTCGGCAAAGGCTCCGACGAGTATTTTGAATTCGGCGTGAAATTCTTCCGGATATTCCTGTTTTTCACCTGGCTCAACTGCCTACAGCCTATCGCTTCCATGTTCTTTACCTCTATCGGTAAATCCTTCAAGGGAGCGTTCCTGTCGCTGACCCGGCAGATACTGTTTCTGCTTCCGCCGCTGATCGTGCTTCCGCTTTTCTGGGGTATCGACGGTATGCTTTGGGCGGGTCCCTTCGCCGACCTGCTATCAGCGATTGCCGCTATTATCATGATAATTGTGGAGCTTCGCATAATGAAGCGTGAGGAAGCAGATTTTAAAGGTTAAGCAGTTTTTTTATTGACATCCAACATGACGGGCAGGTCTTATACTTGCCCGTTTTTAGATGTGACCTTCAGATAAACTACAAGATTATTCTGCTTCCGCGCTCAGTGTGTAATAATTCTGATTCGCTGATTTGAAACTACCTCGTTCAGTGTATCTGTTTAATTCCCCTGAGTTTACTATGTATTTGTTCACCATCACTAAACCTGTTGAAAGATTATCATGCGATATGTCAGTTGCATTTTCCCGGGAAGTATGCTATAATGCTAATGGTTAGGAAACACTAACCGCATGAGAATAGGTCATTGGGAGCCGTTGGACTGGTGCGCAGAACGGCGGCAGCCCGATGAATAGTACCTCCGTAAAACGGAATAATAATGCAAAATACTCCACAATGCGGATAAGTAAAAGAGAGGTATACAACATGAACTATCTTGAGATCGAAAATGTCATCGGGCGCGAGATCATCGATTCCCGCGGAAACCCTACCGTTGAAGCTGAAGTATGGCTCGCAGACGGCACCATCGCGCGCGGCGCGGCTCCCAGCGGCGCTTCCACAGGCGAGTTTGAGGCGCTGGAACTTCGCGACGGCGACAAGTCCAGATTCGGCGGCAAGGGCGTTTCCAGGGCTGTGAACAACGTAAACACCGTTATCCGCGAAGCTATCGTCGGCATGGACGCTTCCGATATCTACGCCATTGACAAGGCAATGATCGAAGCAGACGGCACAAAGGACAAGAGCAAGCTCGGCGCTAATGCTATTCTGGCGGTCTCCATCGCCTGCGCAAGAGCCGCAGCGGCCTCCCTCGACATTCCGCTGTACCGTTTCCTCGGCGGCGTTAACGCGAACAGACTTCCGGTTCCGATGATGAACATTCTCAACGGCGGCGCGCACGCTGCGAACACCGTGGACGTTCAGGAATTCATGATAATGCCGGTCGGCGCAAAGAGCTTCACCGAGGGTCTGCGTTGGTGCACCGAGGTGTTCCACGCACTGGCTGCGCTGCTCAAGAGCAAGGGTCTTGCTACCTCCGTCGGCGACGAGGGCGGCTTCGCTCCTGACCTCGCAAGCGACGAGGAGGCTATCCAGTATATCCTCAGCGCTGTTGAGAAGGCAGGCTACAAGCCCGGCGAGGACTTCGTGCTTGCAATGGACGCCGCTTCCTCCGAGTGGAAGAGCGGCGAGAAGGGCAGGTACCACCTGCCCAAGTCCAGCAAGGATTTCACCTCTGCCGAGCTGGTTGCACACTGGGCGCAGCTCTGTGAGAAGTACCCGATCTATTCCATCGAGGACGGACTCGACGAGGAGGACTGGGAAGGCTGGCAGATAATGACCAAGGAACTCGGCGGCAAGGTCCAGCTCGTGGGCGACGACCTGTTCGTTACCAACACCGAGCGCCTTTCCAAGGGAATCTCCCTGGGCTGTGGAAACTCCATTCTCATCAAGCTGAACCAGATCGGCTCCGTATCCGAGACACTGGAAGCGATCAAGATGGCGCACAAGGCGGGTTACACTGCGATAGCCTCCCACCGCTCCGGCGAGACCGAGGATACCACCATTGCAGACCTCGCAGTTGCGCTGAACACTTGCCAGATAAAGACCGGCGCTCCGAGCAGAAGCGAGCGTACCGCGAAGTACAACCAGCTTATCCGCATTGAGGAGCAGCTCGGCGCAAGCGCAGTTTATCCCGGAAAGAACGCGTTCAGCTTCATGAAGTAAACCTTTCCTCTTCTCCATTACAATGAGCCGCACAATTCGTTGTGCGGCTCAGTTTTTATCTGGTCAGCATGTAGAGCAGCGCGTTAACTATCGCGGCAGCGACATTGCTTCCGCCCTTTCTTCCCCGGGCGACGATATGCGGAACTCCGGTGCTCATTATAAGCTCCTTGGACTGCACCACGTTCACAAATCCCACCGGCACGCCTATCACGAACGCCGGAGAAAAGTCCCCCGCCGTGATGTGCTCGTACAGCCTGATGAGCGCGGTCGGGGCGTTTCCGCAGGCGAATATCACCGGCTTTCCGAGCTTTGCTGCGCGGTCCACCGAAGCAGCCGCCCGGGTAGTCCCGCTGAGTTTCGCCGCCTCGGCGGTCTCCGGGTCTGACATGAAGCACAGCGCCTCGCAGCCGAGCTTAGCCAGCGCCGTCTTGTTTATCCCGGCCTTCGCCATGTTGGTGTCCGTGACTATGACCGCGCCGTTTTTCAGCAGCTCCAGCGCGGCGTCGACCGCGTTTTTCGAGAAGCAGAGATTGTCCGCGTAGTCGAAATCGGCGGTGGTGTGGATAACCCGGTACATTACCGGCTTGATTTTCTCCGGGAATTCACGCCCGTGCAGCTCGCTTTCGATGATTTCGAAGCTGCGGCGCTCTATATCCTCCGGGAGGACGTATTCCAGGTTCAAAATTCTATCCCCCTCCGCGCGGCTATACCATGTGTGTAGGGGTGCTTAACGCAGTTTATTTCACTGACGTAATCCGCGGCGTCCAGGAAGATTTCCGCAGGTCCGCGCCCGGTTAACACAAGCTCCACAGTGCCCGGCTTCTCCGTCAGGAAGCGCTCCGCAGACGTGCGGTCGAGCAGACCGCAGCGGTACGCCGCGTTGAATTCGTCGATTATCAGCATGTCTATCCCGCCGGAGCGCGCCAGCGAGTACCCCTTTTCCAGCATATCATTATGACAAGCTGTGATATCCAGCTTATCCTGCTCCGACATATTCCAGACGAATCCGAAATCCCTCTCGCAGCGCTCCAGGGTTATTCCGGGAATGCTCCGCAGCACGGAAAGCTCCGCAGTGTCGGAGCCTTTTAGAAGCTGAATGATATGCACGCGCATTCCCGCGCCTGCCGCGCGTACTGCAAGCCCGAGCGCCGCGGTGGTCTTGCCCTTTCCGTCGCCGCAGTAAATATGAAGAAAACCCATTATATTCCCTCCCTGAGTATCCTGTATATAAGTTCCATGTCGAGGCTTTCCCGGACGGAATCCGCCAACAGGTCGTACTGCGACTGCTTGTAGGCGCTGCGGTCGACTGCTTTCCCGGTGAATTCCAGGCCTTTTCTTCGGAAAAGCTCCCCCACCAGCCGGGAGCTGACCTCTCCGCTGTCGAAAATCCCATGGACATAGCAGCCGCAGACATTCCCGCACGCGCCGCCCGACGTACCGTCCGTAGTGCCGTCAGGATTGGAGATCAGCGGTTTCCCGGAGATCTCGGTGCGCCCCATGTGGATCTCGTAGCCGGAAAATTCCGCGCCGGAAAGAAATGCGAACGCGCCCTCAATTTGCGCGAATTTCCCGGAGGTGCGGCTCCGGCGCTTTTCGGGAGTGAACACGGTTTTGGCGCGGAGAAGCTCCATGCCGCGCACGGAGCCGCCGCCCTCGGTGTTTTCCGGGTCGGAGACGACGTCCCCGAGAAGCTGATAGCCGCCGCAAATCCCGAAAATGAGCGTCCCGGCGGAAGCCGCCTTTTTCAGCGCGGCTTCAAGTCCGCAGGAGCGCAGCCACATCATGTCAGAGATGGTGCTTTTGGTGCCGGGTATGACGATGAGGTCGGGTTTCCCGAGCTGCTCCGGCTTCGCGGCGTATCGGACGGAAACGCCGCCGTACTGCGAAAAAACGTCCAGGTCGGTGAAGTTCGATATCCTCGGGAGCCGGATTACAGCGATGTCCACAAGACCGGCGGCGCGGTTTTCAAGCTTTGCTGAAAGGCTGTCCTCGTCCTCAATGTCGCAGTGAACGTAGGGCACGACCCCGGCGACCGGCTTTCCGCTGCGCTGTTCGAGTATCTCCACGCCGGAGCGGAAAATGCTGCGGTCTCCGCGAAATTTGTTGACGATTAGCGCTTTTATCATGTCCTGCTCGGACGGTTCCAGCAGCTTCACCGTGCCGATGAGCTGCGCGAAAACTCCGCCCCGGTCGATGTCGCCGACCAGAAGGACCGGGGATTTCGCGAGCCTTGCCATGCCCATATTCACAATGTCATCAGCCTTGAGGTTCAGCTCGGCGGGACTTCCCGCGCCCTCGATCACGATTATGTCGTGCCGCGCGGATAGCTGACCGAACGCGTTCATTATCTGTGGAACGAACTCCCGTTTGCGCCGGAAATACTCCATTGCGCGCATGTTTCCGACCACTTCGCCGTTCACTATCACCTGTGAACCAACGTCGCTTGTGGGCTTGAGGAGTATCGGGTTCATCAGCACGGACGGCTCCGTGCCCGCCGCCTCCGCCTGCATTACCTGGGCGCGCCCCATCTCGAGACCTTCGGCGGTGATGTAGGAATTGAGCGCCATATTCTGCGACTTGAACGGCGCGACGGAGTAGCCGTCCTGCCTGAAAATCCGGCACAGAGCCGCAGCGATAAGGCTTTTTCCGGCGTTGGACATCGTACCCTGGATCATTATTGCTTTAGCTGAATTAAATTTATCCATTCAGCACCTCCCTGAGTGCGGCGAGAAGAAGCGCATTTTCCTCCCGCAGACGAACCGCCGTGCGGAACCAGCCGGGTTCCAGACCGTCGTAATTTTCGCAGTTCCGCAGTGCGATTCCGCGTTGAGAAAGCAGCTTGTCAAGCGGAAGCCCGCAGCGGAACAGTATGAAATTCGCCTCTGACGGCACATATTCCAGCCCGAGGGAGCGCAGACCGTTCTGCATGAATTCCCGCTCAGTGCTGACGACCTCCACGGTTTTTTCAACGTAGCCGTCGAGCCTGAGCGCTGCAATTCCCGCCGCCTGAGCCGGGGTGGAAACGCTCCACGCCTGACCCGTGGAAGCTGCCTTTTCAGCAGCCTCAGGACTGCCGAAAAGCGCGTAGCCAAGCCGTATTCCGGGCATGGCGTAGATCTTCGTGAACGCCTTCAGTATCGCGGAATTATCGGACAGGAACTGACGCGCGGAGCGTTCCCTGCCGCCCTCCACGAAGTCGAGGAAGCATTCGTCGACCACAAGGAAGGTTCCGGTCTCGCGGCATTTCGCGGATATGTGTTCCATAAGCTCCGGCGGGATAGTATGCCCGGTGGGATTATTCGGATTGCACAGAAACAAGATGTCAATATCTGATGTAATATCAGATAGGATATTGCAGGTTAACCGAAAGTCGTTTTCCTGGCTCAGGAAGTGTTGACGTATCGCACAGCCGTACTCCGTAAGAGCCTTTTCGTATTCGCTGAAAGTCGGAGCGCAGACCAGAGCGCGGCGTGGCTTGAATGCCGAAACAATGCGGTATATCATGTCGGCGGCGCCGTTCCCGCAGACTATCCTTCCGGACGGGAACCATTCACTGTCGGATATTGCTCGGATAAGTTCACGGCAGGAGGGGTCGGGGTAGTTCCCGCAGCGCCAGAGGGAGTCAGAGATCTCAAGCAGAACCTCATCGGGAAGCCCCAGCGGATTGATGTTTGCGGAAAAATCGTGTTCTATATGGCGGGAATAAATGTCGCCGCCGTGAGCAAATCTGTTCAAAGAATGCACCCCCATAAAATCGCGCGAAGCCCCGTGCAGAGCGCCAGCATGAGCACTGACGTACAGTACATCAGCCGGTTTGCGCGCCGGATATCCTCGTTTTCAATTTCGCGAATGTCGTCCCCGATGAACGGCTTGCGGTGAAGTTTTCCGAAATACCAGGCGTTCCCGGCAAGCCGCACGCGGAGCGCCCCGGCGCATACCGCCTCGGTCTGCGCGGAGTTTGGACTCGCATGTTTTCGGCGGTCGCGGCGCCATATTTTCCACGCATTTCTGATGTCTAATTTAAGTATTCCGGCGGATAGGATCATCAGCAGGGCGGTCAGCCGCGAGGGAATGTAATTCAGCACGTCGTCGAGCTTCGCGGCGAATCTTCCGATGTGCAGGTATTTCTCGCTGGTGTAGCCTATCATGGAGTCCATCGTGTTCGCCGCCTTGTAGAAGAAGCCCAGCGGCGCGCCTCCAAGCCCCATGAAGAGCATTGGCGCGGTTACTCCGTCGGAGGTGTTTTCCGCGACGGTCTCGACTGCGGCGCGGATAATTCCGTTTCGGTCGAGGGGCTTAGTGTCCCTTCCGACTATCATTGAAACAGCTTTCCGCGCTTTTTCGGTGTCATTTTCGACGATTGCTTTATAGACCTTCATGCTCTCATTCCGCAGACAGCGCGCGGCGAGCATATAGTAACAGAGCACGCTCTCCAACACAACACCGAGCCACACATTGAGCTTATAACATAGCATGAGAAATCCCAATGGAATCAAAGCAGATGTCAAAAGAACAGTTATACTCATAACCACGCCGCCCAGAACAAGCCGTGAGGAGAATCTGCATCTGACCCATTTTTCGAGGGTGGAAATAAATCGTCCGATAAGCCGGATAGGGTGAGGAAGCGAGTATGGGTCGCCAAGCAGGCAGTCGAGCAGGAAGCCTGCCAGAAGTGGAATGACAGCAATCAGAATTTTCATATTATCTCCACAACAGATGTCAGATTATTATCATAGAATTCACCGGAAAAGCCGCAGCCGTTCGCGCACCTCCAGTCGAAATATCCGCGCCTGGGAACAGCGAATCTTTCCATGACTGCCATGATAGTTCCGCCGTGAACTACGAATGTAATTATGTCCACAGAGTGGTTTTCAGCGACCGCCCGGGCGAATCCGGCGCAGCAGCGCGCACGGAATTCCTCCGGGGATTCCCCGCCGGGAAACGGTAAGTTTCCACCGCTGTCGATCCAGCGCTGATAGTCCGGATCTCCGTTCAGTTCGAGGTAATTTTTCCCCTCGAACAAACCGAAGTCGCACTCCCGCAGCTCATGCATTATCGTAGGTTTAACGCCGGGATAAATCGCCTGCGCGGTCTGGATACAGCGCTTCATCGGGCTGCAAATCAGTACGCCGTGGGCAGGGTAGCGCCGGCTGCGGAGAGCCTCCATGCCCGCACTGCAAAGCGGTTCGTCAGTGGTTCCGATGTAGCGTGATTCTAGGTTTCCGGCGGTCTGACCGTGGCGTATCAGGTTGATTTTCACGGAAGCTCCCCCTTTATTGCAGTGGGGATTCCGCAGCACATTCTGACCACCAGGTCGGAAAATCCTGCCGCAGCACAGCAGGCTCTGCCGGTTTCCTCTCTCCATATTCGGTCTGATTTCTCCATTGGAATTATCCCGCTCCCGATTTCATTTGTTATTATGATCAAATCCGGGTTTTCCAGGTGGATCGTTCTTATAAGTGCAGCTCCGTCGTTGGTTCCGAAGCGCTTCACGAGGAGTTGGAAATTTCTAATCGCCCGGCAGGCGAATACTTGCTCCAGGGAACACTCCGCACCGTCAATTATATCCGTGGATTTAATGTTGAGTTTTTTTATTGCAAATTCCGTTTTTCCGGAGTACGCTCCGCCTGTGATCAGTGTCATAATACCTCCTGAATTTTTGCTGCGATAAGTCCTGCGGCAACCGCCGCGCCAAGCTGTGAAATTTCGCATATCTGTAGGAAATGTCCCTCGGTATCGCCTGTAATTCCGCCGAAAGTTTTGTACGCTGAAATCCGGTAACAGATCAAGGAGATCAGCGCTGCGGCGGCTGAAGAAAGTCCGCATATAGGGTCGCTGATGAACATTCCAACTATTGAAGCGCATGCAAAGAATGCCAAAATTACAATTGAGTTTCGCTTATGAGCAGGTTTAACGAAGCTCTGGAGTGTTCCATCTTTTTTTGCACATTTAAAAGTCACCGCTGCAAACCCACTGAGCGTCCTTGAAAGCACAAAACCGCACGCAGGAATTATAGCCGCGCGAACACCATCGATCTCAGTAAATAAGCCAAATTGGAGGATAAAATACAGTACAGTGAAAATAACTGCGAATGAGCCGACATGCGGGTCGCTCATTATTTCGAGCTTTTTTTCACGCGGCGCGTAGGACGATTTCGCGTCGGTAACGTCGCTGAATCCGTCGGCGTGTATCCCGCCGGTTACGGCAATTGGGATAAGACAGCAAACCGCAGCATAGAGCCATTTTCCGATGTCAAGCAAGTTGCAAATTAATGTCCAAACAACGAGCAATGCGCCTATTATTGCTCCGACCAATGGGAACAGCGCCAGCGAGTAACGGCGATTATCCTCATTCCATTCGACCTGTGGCATTGGAATACGCGAGTACATAAGAAACGTACATGCGAGAGATTTAATAAATGTCATTATATTGTGCCTTTCAGTAGTAGGGGAATTCCGCAAACACATTCGATTACAACGTCTGCGAACTGAGCCGCAGCATTGTTTAATAGGCTCATGATCCGAATATATTCCGTAGTCCCGGAAGGGTATTCTAGGCCGTCAGAAGCAACTTCATTTGTGACTACGACAAGCTTTTCTACCTGCTCTGAAAGCGATTTCAGACCTCTTAGTATTTTTTCTGATGGGTCTGTAATTTCTTCTTGTGTAAACATCTCGTTCGCACATAGCGTGGTCAGGCACTCTAAAAGCGCACATGAGCCTGTGCTTTCGCATGGCATAACCAACGTGTCAATATTGTGCGATCGTTCAATTGTTATAAACCCTTTTCCCTGGCGCATTACTCGGTGTCGTTCAATAGCTTTTTTCGCTTCATCGCCAAAAGGTTCCATCGCGGCAATATAGAACTTATCTCCCTCAAAACCGTCCAAAATTGCTTCTGCGGCGGCGGATTTCCCGCATTTTGAGCCTCCGGTAATCAGTATCATCATGTGAGTTCCTTATACCTTTCCATATTCATTTCCTCAAAGCGATGTGCACCGTTGTAGACCGCCAGTGCGCCGTCAAGCAAAGGCAGCAGCATGATACCTCCAGTGCCTTCACCAAGGTGGAATCCCGCGTTGATAGGAGCTTTCAGTCCTAGTTTTTCGAGAAGTAGTCTTGCTGAGGGTTCATTTGAAACATGCGATGGAAGCATGAAATCACGACAGCCGGGTGAGATCATCTCTGCTAGACATGCAGAAACTGACGAAATTACTCCGTCGATCACAATGGGGATTCCGCATTCTGCTCCTCCAAGGAACAATCCGGTCATTCCGGCAATGTCAAATCCGCCGAGTTTTGAAAGAACGTCAATTGGGTCGGTCGGATCAGGTTTGTTGAGTTTAATGGCGCGATGTATCGCTGCAATTTTTCTTGACATTCCGCTGCTGTCCAGACCAGCACCGCGCCCAGTAGTTATTTCAGCAGGAATACCAAGGATTACTGAAGCGATTGCGGCTGAAGTTGTGGTATTTCCGATACCCATTTCACCAGTTATTATTATGTCCGTGCCGTTTCTGCATAGTTCGTAAACGATCTCAATTCCATTGCTGATTGCCTTTCTTGCCTGTGAAGGGTCCATTGCAGGACCTTTGACAATGGACCTTGTGCCGTATGCGATCTTTTTGTTAATAATATTAGAGCAATAAATGTCAGAATCTATACCTATATCAACAGTGAGAATTTCAGTGGAAAATTGATTTGCAAGCATATTCACACTGGACCTTCCCGCAGCGATTTCTTTGGCTACCTGTGCTGTAACTCTGCTGTCAGACTGGCTGACGCCTTCAGAAACGACCCCATTGTCTGCGCACATTATTACTGCGGTTCTGTGGGTGATCGACACATCTTCAGTTCTTTGGATACCTGCAATTTTTGATACCATATCTTCAAGCAGACCCAAACCGCCGAGAGGTTTTGCAATTGAGTTCCATCGAAGTTTAGATTCCAATACAGATGTATTATCAAATGTCATTATTACCTCCGTATTTATGGCAGGCTTCTACAAATCTTAAAGCCGCGGATAAGTTTGCATAAAAATATAAATGGGGGAATCCTGCGTACATATTCTCTTTCGCATGTACGCAATCCCACTGTTTACCGGAACTTTCCTTAACAGCCTTGAACCCGCTCCCGCAGTTTTCGCTGTCCCAGTAATGGAACTCATGCGCGAGCAATTCTTCATTTTTATTGCAAAGCAGGTTGTTTTCTTTTGCATATAATCTAACATACCCAAATCGCTGCAATTTCGCTGTAGGAAAAGCTTTGCCGGGTATTACTCCCACCATAGGATAAGTATGTTTGTCATCAATTGCAAGAGTATCGTGTAAATACATAAAACCGCCGCACTCGGCAATTATTGGCAATCCACTTTTGATTTTTTCCTTTATTGATTGCATCATGCTTCGGTTTTCAGACAATTTTTCGGCAAATAACTCAGGATAACCACCGAAAAGCATTAGACCGTTTATCCCGTCTGGAGTTTTTTCATCGTTAATTGGGGAAAAATATATAATTTCTGCACCTAGATGCTCCAGAAATCGTATATTGTCGCGGTATATAAATGAGAAAGCAGCGTCTCGTGCAACCGCAATCCTGACGCCATGAAAGCGTTTTGCAGGCATTTCTGCAAGGTCGGTCAATTGACGACTTTCCGATAATTCAAGCATTCTGCTGATGTTAATATATTGTTCCGCTTTCCCGGCTAATAATTGTGTTTTCTGTTTTAATTCGCACACTCCTTCTGGGGTTACAAGCCCAAGTTTTCGGCTTTCCAGTGCGCATTCCGGTGAGTTGGGAAAATACCCTAGGAACTCTGTACCAGCTTCGTTGCAGAGTGCTTTTATTTCGTCAACAAGTTGAGGTGGGAGCCTGTTAAAAATAAAACCGACAATATTATTCGGTGTGCGGAAATTCAGGAAACCACTGATGACAGCGCCAATTGAAGTGCTCATTCCTTTACAATCTACAACGAGAACGACCGGGCAGTCTACGTCAAGCGAGACCGCATGGGAGCTTGCTTTTCCACAAACACCGTCGTAAAATCCCATTACACCCTCAATTAATGAAATGTCAGAATCTGAACTTCCATCAGTGAGAATTCTGCGAAGCATTTTTCCTTCGCAGAACCAGGCGTCGAGGTTGTGAGGGTCAGCTCCGATTACGCTTTCGTGAAACATCGGGTCTATGTAGTCTGGACCGCATTTGAATGCTGAGACCCGCATTCTGCGATTGACAAGCGCTTGCATGACAGCGCATGAAATAGTAGTTTTTCCACAGCCGCTGTTTGTTCCGGCAATCATTAATCTTTGCATTTGGGGTCTCCTCTAATTATAAAAACGGGGTTTTGTGCCGACAGCATTGTATGACCTGCAATTTGTTTTGTTCTTGTTATTGACGCTTGTGTAATTGCGACATTAAAATCGTGCTCGGATAATCCGTTCATCGCCTCGTAAATTGTTTCAAGCGATACGGCAGTTATTAATATAATTACTTTTGGATTTCTTCTGATTGCCGTTGAAATAATATCCTGTAGGTTTCCCTTCGAACCGCCAATAAAAATCTTATCCGGCGTCAAAAAATGTTCAGTGATTTCGGGCGCGGAACCTAATGAGATGTCAATATTATCACAGCGGAATTTTAAGGCGTTTTGTTTTGTGAGTTCAATAGCTTCTGGATTTAAGTCGATTGAGTAAACAGTTCCTTTGTAGCATTGCAAAGCCATTTCTACAGATACTGAACCGGTTCCGCAGCCGATATCCCATACGATATCTGATGGCGCGATTCCAAGTTTTGAGATCACTAGTGAGCGAATTTCTGATTTTGTCATCGGGACTTTTCCGCGTATAAATTCCTCGTCAGGAATCCCACTTCTTATGTGGGTTTCCGGATATGAATTTTCGGTCATCATTACGGATAACTTGTTTATTTCAATTTCAATAAAATCTTGAGCTGTTCCCTTTAAAATGCGCTCTTGCGGGTATCCTAACATTTCTCCGATGTAAACATGAATATCGCCCATACCATATTTACAAAGCCGCTTGCAGATGTCTTGAACCGTAATTTTTCCGCCGAGAAGGAAAAAGCAGCGGCGATTCATTGCAGCAATCCTTACGACATTCGCAGTTTCGCCGTGGAGGTTCACTGTTGGTATGTCCTGCCATGGGATTTGTAATTTTCCACAGAAGTATACCGGCGAGGATATTCCATTGATTATTTCCGTTTCGACGCCTTCGGGAAGCGCTTTCAGGAGATTCTCGGTACCGCTGAAGAATCCACAGTCGCCGGACATAAGCACGGCGTAAGTGTCGAAACTTGTTGACATTACATAATCACTTATTTCAGAGCTGTCCCAGCTTGTTAATTTGTTTTTAGAAATGTCGGAAAATGGCTTCAACATGCGCTCTGCGCCGATAAGACAATCTGCAGAGTCAATTGCTTCCTGAGCTTGTTGGGTTAGAGTTTGTCGGCCTTCCATTCCGATCCCGACTATATATACTTTTTTCATTTAAACTCCGTTTCAAGTAAATGCTCGATCTGGGTGAGCGGCTTTCCTATTTCTGCGGGTCTTCGAAGAGTAAGAAGCTCTGCGCCGCATAATGAAGCGGCTTCCGCCTTTTCCGGAAATCCACCCGCCTCGCCGCTTTCCTTGGTTACGAGAATTTCAGCTTCTGACTTTTTTAGGTGCTCAATATTCTGTTGAACAGTAAATGGTCCCTTTTCTAAAATAACATTTTCTGCGTGGAATCCCAGATCAGCACATCGCTTTGCAGCGCCGTTTGCTGGAAGTATTCTGACTGTAAGCCGAGATTGAAAATCACGTACTTTCGTGTATTCTGCAAGTGAATTCCCTCCGGTTGTAATCAGAGCTTTTCTGTCATCGTGGTTCAGGTATTCAACAATTTCTGAAATGTTGTTGAAAAGTTTTCCTTGAGGTACGGTCTCTTCATCGCGTACTAATCTGATATAACGCAATCCAGCCTTGTCACAAGCGGTTTTGAGGTTCGCTGAGACTTTTTGCGCGAATGGGTGCGTTGCGTCAATAACAATGGAGAAATCGTCCGTTTTGAGTAAGAAGGACATCTGACTGCTGTCAAGATTTCCAACAAGTTCACGTATAAAATATGACCGTGGAAGAAGCTCCGCGCCATAGTCCGTGGTAACGGAGACTGCCGCCCGGATTCCCTTAGCCGCACAGAATTCCGCGAGGAGCCTTCCCTCCGTTGTTCCCCCGAAAATAAGCACTTCAGACATTTTTGTATCCCCTCGGTGTAACCATTTTACCATTGATGTTCCGCGTAGAACTGCTCCCGATAAATACGGTGCAGAACATATCAACAGGTGTGTCGTGTAATTCTGAAAGTGTCAGAACTTTGCTTGAACATTCCTCGCGCCCGATGTTCCTCGCGATACCGCATATCGTATCGGGTGATTTCTGCTCCAGCAGAATTTCGCAGGCGCGCCTGAGATAGTCCGCACGTTTACGCGACGACGGGTTATACAGAGCCACCGCAAAATCCCCATAAGCCGCAGCGCGAAGCCGTTTTTCGATGACATCCCAGGGAGTGAGCAGGTCGGAAAGGCTGATCACTGCAAAATCATGTCCCAGCGGAGCGCCAAGGAGCGCCCCGCCGCTGAGCGCGGCAGTAACTCCAGGAACGATCTCAATGTCAATATTCGTGTAATTTTCTGATAGTTCCAGCGCAAGGCCTGCCATGCCGTAAACTCCGCTGTCGCCGCTGCAAATCAGCGCAACCGTTTTCCCGTTCTGAGCCTCTGAAAGTGCGAGATTAACGCGCTCAGCCTCGCTTTTCATACCAGTAGAGAGGTAGTTCTTTTCAGGGAAAATGCTGCGCAGAAGCTCCACGTACAGCGTGTAGCCGACCACGATGTCGCTGGCTTGTATTGCGGACTGCGCGTCGAGGGTCATTCCTCCGGCGTTTCCGGCGCCGGTGCCGACTATGTAAAGTTTCATTGCTGCTTACGGCTGAAGTCGATCAGCACTTTCCTTTCCGCCGCCGCGAGCGTGACCCCGCAGCCGGCTTGTTTCCTTATGATGAGCGTATTTCCGCCAACTGAGGCGCTGCGTTCGCAAACGTTGTCAACTCCGACAGTGCTCTGCACGAATTCTGACATTGAAAAGCTGCCTTTGACTTCAGCGAGCTGTTCCGCTGTGTATATTTTAAGCGGAACTTTCAGCTCCTGGCAGAGCCTGAGTATACACGGTTCGTTAGCTTTGCGGTCGATCGTTGCGACCTCGCATACACGAGTTAATTGCATTTCCGTGAGGTTCTGACGAACAAGCGACGTCAATGCGGAAAACTCAGCGCCTTTCCTGCTTCCGACCCCGAGCACAATGTTCTTCGGGACCATATTCAGCGTAATCCCGAACGGCTTCGCGGACATATCCCGTGAAATGCAGATTCCGTATTTCCCGGAATCAGCGCGAACAACATCGGACGGAATATTAACGCACTCGATGTCGGAAATCAGACCTATTTTCTCTCCGCGTAGCACCGCCGACGCGAGTTCCTTTGCGGCTGAAAAATCCTTGAAAATCAGACCGTTTGCCGCCGCGAAGCAGTCCGGCGAAAACCTTCCTCCGGCGTCGGTTGCGGTGGTTATGACCGGCTGTGCTCCGACCGCTTCTGCTATTATTTCGGTCATTCTGTTTGCACCGCCGAGGTGGCCGGAGAGCAGCGACACCGCGAATTTCCCGCAGTCGTCGAGCACCACGACCGCCGGGTCGGTCTGTTTCGATTTTATCAGCGGCGCGACCGCCCGTACCGCAATGCCGCAGGCGCAGACGAATACTACCGCGCCACATTCCGGGAACACCTCCGCTGTTTTCTGCGCCAGGTTCGCGAATGGCTCCGCGCCGTCGGCGGGGTACCTTTCAAAGCAGAACCGCGTGACATTCCAACCATCTGGAAACGCCTTCGCAATGCGCTTCGAAAGCTCCGCTCCCCGCCGAGTGACCGAAAAAACCGCCGCCCTCATGTGCTCTCCCTCGCCCTGCGGAATTCCGTGGAAAATCCGCTGTCGTAGAGCCTTGAAAGCTCGTAGCTGTCACCGAGGAATTCTCCAACGGTTATCAGCGCGGTTTTGTGAATGTCATATTTTGAGGCTGTTTCTGCGAGCGTACCAACGGTGCAGCGGCAGACTTTTTCATCCTGCCAGCTTGCCTTGTAAACTATCGCGGCGGGAGTATCCGTGGAGTAACCACCGCTTATCAGCCGCGCGGAAAGCTCCTCCAGCATGCCCGTGCTGAGGAAAATCACCATCGTGGAGCCGTGCTCCGCGAGGGATTCGATGCTTTCGCGCTCCGGAACCGGAGTGCGCCCCGCCATGCGTGTGATTATCACCGTCTGGCTGACCGCAGGGAGGGTGTACTCCGCCCGGAGAGCCGCAGCAGCTCCGCAGAAGCTGCTTACGCCGGGGCAGACCGCGTAGCTGATACCCAGCCCGTCCAGCCTGCTCATCTGTTCGCGGATAGCGCCGTAGAGGCTTGGGTCGCCGGTGTGGAGTCTTACAATGCGCTTCCCGGCAGATTCCGCCGCGGACATCACGGATATCACCTCGTCAAGGGTCATCAGCGCACTGTTGTGGATTTCGCAGCCCGGTTTTGCGTATTCCAGAAGTTCCGGATTTACCAGCGAGCCTGCGTAAATTATGACGTCTGCCTGCTGTATCAGCTTAAGCCCGCGAAGGGTTATAAGATCCTTTGCGCCGCAGCCTGCTCCAACGAAATCAACCATTGTATTCCTCCGAAATCCTTTCAATAAGCCCGTCGGCGGAGGGCGTTCTCACCAGTATCCCAAACTTGTCGGAGAACATCACCGCACCGATCGGAACGCTGCTTTTCACTTTCGCTGCGAGGTAATATTCCGCACGCTTTCCGAGTATCTCCATCGACTTTTCCAGCGCTCCGGCGTCTTGCAGCAGGGAGACCGCCGCGTCCACGGTGACGCACTCGGTTATTTTTTTCAGGGTATCGACGTCTGCACCGGCGAGCAGTCCGCAGGTGACCAGGACTTCCATTCTGCCGTCTGCCTGGGCGGAATGAGTGTTCATTATCCCCGCGCCGAGCTTTGCCATCTTGCCGATGTGTCCGATTATCAGGATACGCTCGAAACCGTATTCCAGTGCGGCTTCTATCGCTTCGCCGATGAAGTTGCTGCATGTAACGCAGCGGTCGAGGGCGAAGGGCATGTTCCGCTGAATGAAGCTCTGGCTGTAGTTTCCGAGGGTCAGCAGGAGGCTGCGGCAGCCCTCTTCGCGGCGCATTCGCTCCTCAAGCCGGATAGTGTCCACCAGCGCGGAATTGCTCATCGGCTCGACTATCCCGGTGGTTCCGATTATGGAGATACCGCCCTCTATGCCCATTCGCGGGTTGTACGTTCTGGAAGCCAGCTCAGCGCCATTCGGCACGGAAACAACAATGCGGAATCCTCCGTGATAGTCGCATGTCTCCGCAATATCTGAGACCGCCGCGGCTATCATCTTTCGCGGCACGGAGTTGATCGCGGCAGCCCCCGGCGGCTGGTCGAGACCGGGCTTTGTTACCCTTCCGATACCCTCGCCGCCGTCGATGGAGATACCGGCTTCTGTAAGCTCCACCCGGGCGCAGACCTCGATTCCGTTTGTGATGTCCGGGTCGTCGCCGCTGTCCTTTATAACAGAGCACAGCGCGGAATTCCCGGAGATCTTGCAGCCTGCGACCGGGATATCAAGGGTTATTCCCTTCGGCGTAGGAAGCTCCACGCGTTCTGGCGGAGCTCCCGTCAGCAGAGCCTCTGCCGCCGCCAAGGAAGCCGCCGCAGCGCAGCTTCCCGTGGTATAGCCGCAGCGGAGTTTTTCGCCTGACTTATATACGAATCTGTCCAAATTTACCCCCGAAAATAAAAAAGCCGTATGCCTCCGCACACGGTGAAAAGTACGCAAAAAGCAGCCGGACGCCGCCCGGCCTTCTTGCGCATCTCCGTCGTTCGCAGAGCTGCGCGGAACATAAATGTCGGCAGGTATTCCGGCTCGGAATTAACGCCTTGCCTCCGCCTTCCCGGTTTCCCAGTGGCCGCATTGCGCGTGGAGAAAAGCTGTTCCTTACGGCAGCGTGACTGCACAGGTCTTGCACCTGTTTCCCTATTATCTCCCCTCCCGGGGAGCACCGACAGTCCCATCTTTTTTATTTTACTCCATATTCCGCGTAAATTCAACCGCTTTTGCTAATAAAATTATCCTATATCCAGCTATAATTTTTGGTTATATTCCCTAATAACGGTGGGAGATATCATCACCAAACCCGGGAATCCACAGGCGGGATTATTTGTGCAAAGATACAAAATTGCGGCAAAGGTCTTGCAAATAATTATTTTCGTGGTATAATTCATTTTGGCTGATTGTATACGAAGCCTCCGCGCTATTCCGGATACCGCGCGGCATAAAATCTAAAATTGAATAAGTAAGGCGGTGCCGCAGCATGAGCAATCATGACTGAGGGTAAAAGGGAAGCAGGTGCGAATCCTGCACGATCTCGTCACTGTATCAGGGGAGCAGAAGCCACGAAGTTCTTCTTCAGCCACTGGGAAACCGGGAAGGCGGTATTCTGCGATGATCCTCAAGCCAGGAAACCTGCCGTCTGAATGTACAGGGATAGGATCCCGGATCACGAGGTATTGGTCGTACGATTTTCCGGCGCCGTTTGATGCGCCTGTTTTGTCGTGCCCTTTTCCTTTGGAAGAGGGCTTTTTTAATGCACCCGTTCCGCGTGTTCCATAAAGAAAGGAACACAACATGAAATCATCTAAGCTCATTCTTGCGGCAGTTCTCGCTGCTGCTACCGCGCTCACCGGCTGCTCTGCAAACACAACTTCCTCCGAGAGCACCGCTTCCGAGTCCGTTAATTCCTCCGCTGCTTCCACCGCTGAGAGCGTTCCCGCAGAGGACTCCACCGCTTCCACCGCGCAGGCAGCTGCTACCGCTGAAGCTGGCACAGCCGCTGCGACCGCAGAGGCAGAGGACGACGAGGACTACAACACCGGCGACGCTTCCCTCGATAATCCGAGAAACCAGGACGGCATCGGCGATAACGAGCTGCTCGTGCTGAGCTTCGGCACCAGCTTCAACGACAGCCGCCGCCTGACCATCGGCGCCATTGAGAACGATCTCGAGACCGCATTCCCGGATTACTCCGTAAGAAGAGGCTTCACCGCCAATATCGTAATCGACCACGTAAACAGACGTGACGGCGAGAAGATCGACGACATCGGCGAATCCCTCGACAGAGCAGCAGCAAACGGCGTAAAGAACCTCGTAGTACAGCCCACTCATCTGATGAACGGTCTTGAGTACGACGAGCTCTGCGGCAAGATCGCGGATTATTCCGACGCATTCGAGAAGGTTGTTATCGGCGACCCGCTGCTCACCACCGACGAGGATTTCCAGACCGTTGCGGACGCTATCGTTGATTGGACAAAGGACTACGACGATGGCGAGACCGCTATCGTATTCATGGGTCACGGCACCGAGGCTGAGTCTAACGCGGTTTACCAGAAGATGCAGGATCTGCTGACCAGCGGCGGACACACCAACTACTTCGTTGGCACCGTTGAAGCTGCTCCCTCCCTTGACGACGTAATTGCCGCTGTAAAGGCAGGCGAATACAAGAAGGTAGTCCTTGAGCCGCTGATGGTAGTTGCAGGCGACCACGCAAACAACGACATGGCAGGCGACGAGGACGACAGCTGGAAGTCCGCGTTCGAGAAGGAAGGCTACGAAGTAACCTGCCTGCTTCGCGGTCTCGGCGAGAATGAGACCATCAGACAGCTCTATGTTGCACATGCACAGGCTGCCGTAAACGCTATTGCACAGTAATTTTCTTCGTTTCCCATCAAAATAGACTTATAGGGCGGCAGGCTTTACCTGCCGTCTGAGACCGTCGAAAAAGTCCCGTTGGGACTTTTCCGCCGAACATCCGCGCCGCGCGCACGGTTTGTCGGCAAAGCCGACAAACCGCACACTTGCGCGGATAGAAGTGTTTTTTGCCTCGGCAGAGCTGAGGCAAAAAATGGATCTTAAAAGCCCGCTTCGCGGGCAATATCGATTTTTTAGACGAACTAGGGCGGCAGGCTTTACCTGCCGCCTTTCGGAGATTTATAAAGATGAAAAAATACATATCAATTTTAGCCGCAGCTGCCGTTCTCATGCTTTCCGGCTGCACTTCCGGGAGTACTTCCGGCTCCGTAGTAACGGAGGTTTCAAACGCTTCGAACGCTTCTGAGGTCTCAGAGATTTCCGCGGCTTCACAGGACGCGGAGGGCACCTCCGAGGGCGCTCCGGAAGCTCCGCAGGGCGCTGGAACTCCGCTGACCGCTGCGGATATCCGGGACGGAAGCTACGAGATAACGGTGGATTCAAGCTCTACGATGTTCAACATCACAAAGTGCACGCTGAACGTTTCCGACGGCAAGATGACCGCCGTTATGACCATGCACGGCAAGGGGTATCTGTACCTCTTTATGGGCAAGGGCGACGACGCGGTGGAATCCGGCTATATCCCGTTCGTAGAGGACCCCGAAGGCGCTCATACGTTCACAGTTCCGGTGGAGGCTCTCGACGTTCCGGTCGACTGCGCCGCATTCAGCAAGAACCGCGAGAAGTGGTACGACCGCACGCTTGTGTTCCGCTCAGACCTTATCCCGGCGGAGCGCTTCGCAGAGGGCGTGCTGAAAACTCCCGCGTCGCTGGGGCTTTCCGACGGTGAATACACCGTGGACGTAACGCTCTCCGGCGGCTCGGGGAGGGCTTCGGTGCAGTCCCCGGCGAAGCTCACGGTTTCCGGCGGCGCGGCGTCCGCCGAGGTTGTCTGGAGCAGCTCGAATTACGACTACATGCGTATCGGCGAGGAAAAATTCCTTCCGGTGAACACCGAGGGGAATTCCACTTTCGTTATTCCGGTCTCCTGTTTCGACCGTGAAATTACGGTTTACGCCGATACCATCGCAATGAGCGAGCCGCACGAGATAGAGTACAGGCTGACGTTCGACTCAGCTTCGGTCAAGTGACGGCGGGGCTGCGTAAGACCGCCGCGCTGCTTGCCCTGGCGGTGATGTTCACGGGCTGTTCCGCACCGGCTGAAAGCGAATCCGGAGCCGCGCTGCCCGATGTAGTCGGCAGCATGGATATCCGGTACGCGGAGCAGTTTTCAGTGGATTACCTCGCGGACGGCTCCGCGCTGGCAGAGGTCGCGGACGGGCGGCGGTACCTGATAATTCCCGATGGGGGAGAGGTTCCGGAGCAGCTCCCGGAGGACGTCACGGTTATATCCCAGCCGGAGAATATCTACCTTGCTTCGTCCTCCTCGATGGACCTTTTCAGCAGCCTTGACTGCCTTGGCGATATTCTTGCAAGCTCCACGCCGGAAAGCGGCTGGAAGCTCCCTGAGATAGCGCAGGCGATGGCAGACGAGGATATCCTCTACGCCGGGAAATACTCCTCACCGGATATCGAGCTGCTGATGTCCGAGGGCTGCGACCTCGCAATCGAAAACATGATGATCTACCACAGCCCGAAAACCGCAGAGCAGATAGAATCCTGCGGCATTCCGGTGTTCATCGAGCGCTCAAGCGCCGAATCCCACCCGCTGGGGCGGCTGGAGTGGGTCAGGCTGTACGGGCTGATGCTCGGGAAATCCGACGAGGCGGAGAAGTTCTTCAGCGAGAAATGCAGCCTGCTTGACGAGGTGACGTCCCGGGAGAGCACCGGCTGCACGGCGGCGTTTTTCTACATTTCGTCGAACGGCAGCGCGGTGGTGCGCAAGCCCGGAGACTACATCTCAAAGATGATAGAGCTTGCGGGGGGAAAATACGTTTTCACCGCCGGAGACCTCAACGTTGACGAAAACGCGCTGTCCTCGGCGAACATACAGTTCGAGGCGTTCTACGCGCTGGCGAAGGACGCGGACTGCCTTATCTACAACGGCACGGTGGACGGCGGCGTTGATACGCTCGCGCAGCTTACCGCGAAGAATCCGCTGCTGGCGGACTTCCGCGCGGTTCAGACCGGCAATGTCTGGTGCACCAACGCTACGGTGTTCCAGCAGACCTCCGCGGTGGCGGAAATGACCGGGGAACTCCACCGGATATTTGCCGGGGAAGAGGGCGGCTGCGCGTTTTTCCGCAGGCTGAGCTGATCGAAAGGAGCGCCGAATGGAACAGACAAACCGTGCGGCTAAGATCAACCGCACTACACGCTGCGCCGTATGCTATGCGGCGCTCCTGCTGCTGACTCTCGCGCTCGGAGCGGCGGGACTGCGCTTCGGCAGCGTAAAGATCACCGCGCAGGAGATAATTTCAGCTCTGGGCGGGGAGAAGTCCACGGCGGCGGATATCATCATGATAAGCCGGCTTCCGCGGGTCATTGCGGCGACGGTGTTAGGCGGAGCGCTTGCGGTTTCCGGCTACCTGCTGCAAACCTTCTTCGCGAATCCAATCGCCGGGCCGTTCGTTCTGGGGATCTCCTCCGGCGCGAAGCTGACCGTTGCACTGGCGATGATAGTTTTCCTGGGAAACGGCATGACGCTGGATTCCGCAGGGCTTATCATCGCGGCGTTTGTCGGCTCGCTGCTTTCGCTGGGGCTGATAATCCCGGTATCCGGCAGGGCGCAGAAGAACTATATGCTCATCGTCTGCGGAATAATGATAGGCTACATCTGCTCGGCCGTGACCGAGTTCGTCGTGACCTTCGCGGACGATTCCAACATCGTGAACCTGCACAATTGGTCGATGGGAAGCTTCTCCGGCATAGGCATGGACGAAGCCGGAGTGATGTCCGCAGTGGTGCTGGCGGCGATGGTGCCGACATTCCTGCTGTCGAAGCAGATAGGCGCGTATCAGCTCGGGGAGGCGTACGCGCGCAATTCCGGCGTGAATATCCGGTGGTTCAGGCTGGCGGTGATACTGCTGTCGAGCCTGCTCTCCGCCTGCGTTACAGCGTTCGCGGGGCCAGTGTCCTTCGTGGGGATTGCGGTTCCGCATGTCGTGAAGAGAATGCTCGGCACCGCAAATCCGCGTGTGATAATCCCGGCGGCGTTCCTAGGCGGAGCCTGCTTCTGCCTGCTGTGCGACCTCATAGCGCGGACGCTATTCGCGCCGACTGAGCTAAGCATAGGCTCGGTGACGGCGGTTCTGGGCGCACCGGTGGTCATATTTATAATGATGTCCCGGAAGAAGTGAACGGAGGTGCGGCATGGGCAGTATATTCAGAACCGAGGGGCTATCCGCGGGCTACGGCAGGAAGGTAGTGCTGAGCGGCGCGGAGATAACCGCCGAGCGCGGCAGGATAACCACGCTGATAGGACCCAACGGCTGCGGGAAATCCACGCTGCTTCGAACCGCCGCGAAGCAGCTCGAGCCGCTTGCGGGGACGGTGTTCATCAGCGGAAAGAGCCTTCGCGAAACCGGCGCGAACGAGCTTGCAAGGAAGCTTTCAATACTGCTGACTGAGCGGGTCTCGCCGGAGCTCATGACCTGCCGCGACGTGGTGGAATCCGGACGGTACCCGTACACCGGGCGGCTCGGGATACTCTCTGAGGCGGACAGGGAAGCGGTGGACGAGGCTATGGCGCTGACCTCCACAACGGAGCTTTCCGGGGTGGATTTCGCTCAGATAAGCGACGGACAGCGGCAGCGGGTAATGCTGGCGCGGGCGATGTCCCAGCAGCCGGAGCTGCTTATCCTGGACGAGCCGACCTCCTACCTGGATATCCGGCATAAGCTGGAGCTGCTGAACACACTGAAAAAACTGGTGCGCGAGAAGAACACTGCGGTTCTGATGTCGCTGCACGAGCTTGACCTTGCGCTGCGGGTTTCTGACAAAATAGTGTGTATCGACGGCGGGAAGGTCGGGCGCGTTGGGACTCCGGAGGAGATATTCTCCAGCGGATACATCAGCGCGCTGTACGGCATCAGCGAAGTCTGCTTCTGCGAGAGCAGCGGCTGCGCGGAGCTTGAAAAGCCCGCCGGAGCGCCGGAAGTGTTCGTGATATCCGGCGGCGGGAACAGCGGCGGAGTATTCCGCAGGCTCCAGCGGGCTGGGACTCCGTTTGCGGCGGGGATAATTCCCGCGAACGATATCGACCTTCCGGCGGCGAGGGCGCTGGCGGCGGAGGTAATATCCCGCCCGGCGTTCAGCGAGGCTTCGCAGGAGGCTGTGCAGCGCGGATTGCGGCTCGTCGGGGAGTGCGGCGGCGTTATCTGCTGCCCAGGGAGCTGCGGCGCGCTGAACCCGGAAAACTCCGAACTGCTGAGCTGCGCCCGGCGGCTCGGGAAGCTCATCGGTGACGCGTGAGCTTTGAAACTAAGATTTTACATATAAAGTAAAGTTGCCTCAGGTTAACATTTCTGTTTTTTCTTGACATTTTACGACAAAAGCGCTATAATATCTATTTGACAGAGGGCAGTTCAGCTCTGTTAACAAACTACAGGAGGACAACAAATATGAAAAACATCTTTAAAAATGAAAAATTCTGGCTGGTAGCGGCAGGTGCAGCAGGCGTGATCGTAGGCAAGAAGATCATCACCGCAAAGAAGACCAGACAGCTTGCAGTAACCGGTCTTGCAAAGGGAATGAAGCTCACAAGCGACGCTAAGTCCGCATTCCAGAGCATGAAGGACGAGGCTCAGGATCTCTGCTACGAGGCTAAGGAGCAGGCAGGTCTCAACGCAAACGCAGATAACGCCGAGGAAAGCGAAGACTGATAATGCGCTACAGGATCATATCGGATAATCCCGGGCGCATAAGAGTGCGCTTCGGGACTTATGCATTTGATAAGCCGCTGGAAGGTTCTATCCGGAAGCTGGCGGAGAGCAGATCTTTCGTGCTGTCTGCGGAGGTCCATTCCGCAAACGGAGGTCTGCTCATCTGCTACAGGAAGGGCAGCAGGCGCGAGGTCATAAGCTTTATAGAGAGCCTTGACTTCCGCGCCATAGCGCCTATGCCAGAGGACGACGCGACAAAGGAGATCGACAATAATTTCAAGAGCGGTCTCATGAAGCTCGTGGTTACGCACTACGCGAAGAAGTTTCTGCTTCCCGCGCCGCTGTGTGCCGCGCTGACCATCTGGAACGGCGCGAAGTATATCCTTAAGGGACTTTCCACTCTGTCGGAGGGAAAGCTCACCGTCGAGGTGCTGGACGCGGCTTCGATTACGGCGTGCCTTGCACAGCGGAATTTCAATACCGCTTCCACGATAATGCTCATGCTGTCGGTATCCTCTTTGCTTGAGGACTACACGCATGCGCGTACGAAGGCGGTGCTGACCTCCAGCCTTGCTGTCAAGGCGGACAAGGTATGGCTCGCGAACGGCTCAGAGGACGTACTGATATCGATAGACGACCTGAAGATCGGCGACAGGATACGCGTAAGGACCGGCAGCGTTATCCCGGTAGACGGCGAGATAACCGACGGCGAGGCGTACATCAACGAAGCTTCCATGACCGGAGAGCCGCTTGCCGTGATGAAGTCCAGGGACGACACGGTGTTTGCGGGTACGGTGGTCGAGGAAGGCTCCGTGGTAGTAAGAGTGCGGGCGGTAAGCTCCGACACCAAGATACAGAAGATAATCGAGCTGATCGACAGCTCCGAGAACCTCAAGGCGGGTATCCAGAGCCGCGCGGAGCGGCTTGCTGACAGCATAGTGCCGTTCAGCTTCCTGGGCTTCGGGCTTACGCTGCTGTTCACACGGAATATCACGAGGGCGGTCTCCCTGCTGATGGTGGACTACTCCTGCGCGATAAAGCTTTCCGCGCCGATCGCGGTGATCTCAGCGCTGCGGGAAGCCGCAGACCAGAGCATTACGGTAAAGGGCGGAAAGTACCTCGAGGCGTTCGCCGCTGCGGATACCATCGTGTTCGACAAGACCGGCACGCTCACCAACGCCGAGCCTGTGCTCGATAAGGTGATACCGTTCGGAAGCTACACCGAAGAAGAGGTGCTTCGCACTGCGGCTTGTATCGAGGAGCATTTCCCGCACAGCATGGCGAGGGCGATAGTAAAGGGCGCTGAAAAGCGCGGAGTTGTCCACGCCGAGGAGCACGCGGAGGTCAACTACATAGTTGCCCACGGAATCGCGACGACCCTACGGGGGGAGCGCGCCGTGATAGGCAGCCGCCATTTTGTCTGCGAGGACGAGGGCGTTACGATAACCAGCGAGCAGCAGGCGAAGATCGACGAGACCGCGGGAGCGTCATCAGTGATCTACCTTGCGGTCGGCGGAAGCCTGGCGGGAGTTCTGTGCATAATCGACCCGCCGCGTCCTGAAGCGGCAAGGGCGGTGGCGCTGATGAAGAAATGCGGCATTGAAAATGTCGTTATGCTCACCGGCGACAGCAGCTCTGCGGCGGAGAAGATAGCGCAGCAGCTCGGAATCACGGAGGTGCACGCGCAGGTTCTTCCGGAGGACAAGCACAGCCACATTGAGGCGCTGAAAAAGCAGGGGCGCTGCGTAATTATGGTCGGCGACGGCATAAACGACGCGCCGGCGCTCGCGGCTGCGGACGTATCAGTTGCAATGAGCGACGCCTCCGACATTGCGAAGGAGACTGCGGATATCACGATCAGGGACGCGGAGCTGACCGAGCTTGCGGTTCTGAGAATGCTCAGCGAGCGGCTGATGGAGAGGATAAATTCGAATTACAGATTTATTCTGACCTTTAATACGGCTCTGCTTGCGTTGGGCTTCTTCGGAGTGATAACTCCGTCGATGTCGGCGCTGCTGCATAACGGTTCAACGATCGCGATATGCGTTAAGAGTATGACGCCGCTGCTTCGCGGTGACGATAAGGCGATGTGATTTTAATTCGGAATTCTGAATTAATGAGGCGCTGGGCGGCTGTTTAGATTACGGGCAGGCTGAGAGCCTGCCTGTTTTTTTGTGGTAAGCTATAATTTAGCGGTGCGTGTTCCGCTTACCGCAATCCCTAATTGGGAGTCAAGGGGGACGCGTCCCCCTTGCGAGTCGAGGGCAGCGCCCTCGTCGCCGTCAGGCGAAACCTCCGCACGCAGTGCGGCTACTCTGCGCGCTGGCGCGCAGTCAAAACGTAAAAAGGCGCTAAAGGGGTGTGGGGGAAAACAAGAGTTTTCCCCCACAGCAACACATTGTCTTTGTTGAGCCTGTCCTCCGAAACAGTCCGGTGGACTGTTTCGGAAGCACACTACACATCTAAATTATAGTTTAATAAACTGCCGGTTCACAAAAACTTACACTCAAAAACAACAATGGGCTGACTTATCGTCAGCCCATAATTTTCAGCTTATTGCAACTCCGCGGAAGAAATTCTTCGTGTAATATCCCGTGGTGATATCCACTTCCTTGACCTTAGTTCCTGGCATCAGGCATGCGATCATCTTTCCGTCGCCTGCGTAAATCCCTCCGAACTCCGCGACTGTGCCGCTCTCCGAGAAGAACACCAGATCGCCCCTGCGAAGCTTCTCGTAGCTTATCTCCTGTCCCATCTCCGACTGCTTGGAAACTCCGCGCGGGCAGGTTATATACCCATTCTCGCGAAGTACGTAATAGATGAATCCGCTGTTGTCGAATCCCTGCTCCGGAGTTTCTCCGCCGTCAACAAAGTCAGTGCCGATAAGCGACGCCGCACTTGTAACGACCATATCCGCAGTAGGATTGTCCGGGCGCGTCTCCGGTTCCGACGTATCCTCTGACTCAGCCGGCATCGTCTGAATAGGCTCCGGTTCCGTGATTACCGGTTCTGTCACTGAGGAAGTCGTACCGCTTGTCATCTCGGAGGTCTGCGAAGCCTCGCCCGTCGACGAGCCGGATTCGCTTGAATTGTTCTTCATGCTTACAGAAATGCATATTGCGATAACAGCGCCGCATATCAGCGCGGCTACGCAGAAAAGAATCACTTCGTTCCTCTTGTTCCTCTTCAAATATGGACACCGCCTTTCACGAAATATGTAAAATATCGTCACTGAATGGTAGTTTTAGTTTGTTTTTCGAACAGGTGCGCAGGACATTCAGTACATTTTGATATGTAATAAACGTCCTGAGTTTATTATACAACATCTCACCTGAAAAATGCAATAGCAAAACGGTTACAATATTCTTACAAATTGGTTACAAAATCCGACCAGATCTCACTCAAATCTGAACCAGTCGAAGTCAAACCTTGAACCCGGCATAAACACGAAACTTACGTCATTCAAGCCGCTGAGCTTCGGGATATCAAACCGCTGCTCCCTGCCGCCGTCCTGCTGGAATTCAAGCAGGACAGTTTTCTGCGCGCCGCCCGCCGGGGTGTACCTGAGCTGGATCTGGTTCATCGGATTTCCGGTTTCGCCGCTGATTATCAGCGCCTCGGAGCCGTCCTCGCCGAAGTCCAGCCCCTCGTAATTGATTATTACATTGTTTCCGATGTCCGCGACGCGCCTGCCGTCTATGCGGTAGTCGTCGCCGTAAACGCTGTCAGCCTCGCCGACCCAGTTGGTGTCGTAGGCTCTCTCGATCGGCACGAACGAGAATCCGCCGAAGATAACGCGGCTGTCGATAACAACGCTTATCGTGCGCACTCCGGTCAGGCGCTCCGCAAGCGCGAAATCCTGCCCCGCGAAACCGCACCAGTGCCCGTTGTTTCCGAAGTCCACGCGGCATATCAGCTTGCCGTCGTCCGGGGTTCCTTCCCAGACCTCGACCGGCATGTCGAAGCATGTCCCGACCGACAGCGAGATTATCTGCGAACCAGTCTTGCCGAAGTCGATGTCGCTGTAGGTCATGACCGTTCTGCCGTCAAAATTGGAGAGCGCGCCGTCCTCGATGATGTTGGTCGGCACGTTGGAGCTGTCGAGCGTGCTCGCCGAGATGAAGCTGTAAGCGTCCCGGACTGCCGCGCCCAGTCCCTCGGCAGTGAACGGAATATCCGCGATGACCTGCGGGTGCTCCGCGCCGTTGTGAACCATCGCACGCACGAAGAATTCGCCGTCGCCCTTTGCAGTGACTACCGCGCTGCGGCCGCTGCCCTCGACCTGCGCGAGGCTGCTCTCCACTCCGTTCCTGCGGACTACGCTCCAGCTTATGTCGTCGTAGGTGCAGTTTTCCGGCAGGAGTTTCGCACGTATCTCAGCCGAACGGCGCTCCGGGTCGAAGCTGTTTACATCGACTTCTGGGAGCAGCAGCCTTGCGGGGACTTCCCCGGTGTAAGCCCGGCATACCGCCGGGAACTTATTCTCAGTCACAACGCTGACGCCGCTGACTTCCCCGCAGTTCTCGGAGACAAGCCGGAGTTCAGCGTTCTCAAGCCCCTCGGAGTACGCACGGACGGTGATTTCGCCGGGTTCCAGGGTGCTCTCTATCATCGCAAGGAGCTTTCCGGAAAACAGTCTGCGGTTATCGCCCTTGTAGCTGTCGTAGTCGGTGGAATCGCCGTTGTCAAGCCCGACAAGCCGGCCTGCGCCGGAGACCTCCACGCGGATAAGGTTTCTGGCGTTGCCCACGGGAATGCCGTTCACGTCCACTGTGGATATTTCAACGAATGCGATATCCCTGCCGTCCGCAAGGAGCGTTTCCTTATCGGAGGTCAGCACGACCGCAGCCGGGTCGGACGGAGTATGCAGCACCTCGGAGCATTCCGAACCGTCCGCGAAATGCCCTACTACGCGGAGGACTCCCGGCTCGAACGGCACCTTGAAATGAGCGCGCATATCCTGGCTGGTTTCCAGCTCCATAACATGGCTGCCGATGGACTTTCCGTTGAGGAACAGCTCCACATCGCGGGCGTTGGAGTATATCAGCACGTCTATCTCCTGCCCGGGGATAAAGTCCCAGTAAGACGGAACTATGTGCAGTACTTTTTTCTGCTCAGGGCTTACCCACACGCTCTGGTAGAAGTAGTAGATATCCTTGGGGAATCCCGCCGTGTCGACAATGCCGAAGTAGCTGTTCTTGGTGTTGTAGGGCGTAGGCTCGCCGATGTAGTCGAAGCCTGTCCAGATGAACTGTCCGCAGCAGAACGGGCAGTCGCGGTCGAGCCGCCATGATTTCATAGCGGAGCTTCCCCAGCCGACAACGCTGTTATCCAGCGAGGAACACTGGCAGTCCTCCCCGGTGAGCAGCGGAAGCTCCGCCGGGAATCTGTAGATTCCGCGTGAGCGCACCGCCGAAGCGGTCTCACTGCCGTATATCACCCAGCCGGGGTATTTTGCGTGGTGCTCGTCGTAGAGGTACTCTGAATAGTTGTAGCCCGCGAGCTTTACCACGTCGGAGCATTTCTGCGCGTTCTCGTTGCCCATGTAGTTGGAGCCTATCGTTGGCGCGGCATTGCCCTTGGGGTCGTATTTCAGAACGTACTCATAAAGGCGCTTGGTGATGTCCAGACCGTGCGGGTCGATGGTGTCGTTTATCTCGTTTCCTATGCTCCACATTATAATGCAGGGGTGATTGCGGTCGCGCTCTATCCAGCTTCTGACGTCACGCTCGGCGTGCTCTGTGAAGAAGCGGTGGTTGTCGAATTCGGTCTTGGGCTTCTCCCACATGTCGAAGGCTTCGCTGTCCACCAGCAGACCCATCTCGTCGCAGAGCTGCACAAGCTGACGCGCCGGCATGTTGTGCGATGTGCGTATGGCGTTCACGCCCATCTCCTTCATAATGCGGAGCTGCCGCGCCAGAGCCGCTTCATTCAGTGCAGAGCCGAGCGCGCCGAGGTCGTGGTGCATGCACACTCCGTGGAGCTTCACAGGCTCGCCGTTGAGCAGAAATCCTCTGTCTGGGTCGAATTCTGCGGTGCGGTAGCCGAAGGTCTCGTTTACGCAGTCCAACAGTTCTGAGCCGCTGTAAAGGCTTATTTTCAGAGTGTAGAGCATGGGATCGTCGACGCTCCATAGCTCCGGGTCGGTGGAGTTGAACGACGAGGTGAACTTTTCGTGGCCGCCGTCAAAATGCGCTTCCAGACCGTAGCCGCCCATGCTGGCGCCCGCCGGGTCGAATACCTCCAGAAGCATTCGGATATCCGAGGCCTCGCCGACTACATCGGTCTCGACCTCAGTCGTCCAGCCGCCCTCCGGCTGAGGCGCGGAGTGGATATAAACGCCGTTCGTGCCGATATAGGCAGCCGAGCGGAGTTTCAGCATAACGTCGCGGAAAATTCCCGCGCCGGAGTACCAGCGGGTATTCGGCGACTGGTGGGAGACCCTGAGCAGCAGTTCGTTTTCTCCCTCGTGGAGGAAATCGGTGATATCGTGCTCAAATGCGGAGTAGCCGTAGGTCCAGGAGCCGGCTTCCTTTCCGTTGACGAACAGTGTGGAGTTCATATAAACGCCGTCAAAATTGAGCAGCACCCTGCCCGAAAGCTGTTCCGCAGAGCAGGGGAGGGAACGCCTGTACCAGCCCTCGCCGGTCTCGTAGAGCTTCGACGTGTCGTTTATCAGCCAGTCGTGCGGTAACTCCACATCGTACCAGTGCCTGCCTGGAAGCGCGGAAAGCTCCGTGCCGATATCGCACAGGCAGAACTGCCAGCCGTCGTTGAACAGGATATTCTGAGCGGTCATTATTTGTCCTCCGTTAATTTATATAATATTTCAAGGTAGCTTTTTTCGGTTTCCTCAAATGGTCTGAATCCGAACACCGGCTGAGAGGCTATTTCAGGAACGCTGTCGTACAGCGGATATCCGCTGAGCGCGAGGAACTCGTGATACAGCATTGCGTCGTCTATCGCGGAAACGTTCCGCATGACCTCCGCGTCCTCCGGGTCTATCCCGAACCTCCGGTAAATCGTGTCCTGGAGCCGTTTCTCAATAACGAGGTACTCCGGGAGGTTATGTTTCACCGGGCGGGTGATGTCCGAAATGAACGCCTCGCTAGCGTCGTGGAGCAGGCAGGCGAGCCTGACCTCCCTGGAAAGCCCCCGGGCGCATGCCTCGTCGCAGCACGCAAGGCAGTGCTGACCCACGGAATAGAAGCATCGAAAATGTCCGTTGGCGCGGCACAGCAGCGACAGCGCATGAGCGATGTCCTGCGGGAGGATATTCTCGGGCCTGGGGTCGAGGGGCGAGAAAAAAACGCCGCTCCAGGTGCGTATGTTGTTCCTGTCAGTCATGAGCAGTTCTCCGTTAAAACGTTTACACATTCAGTAGGTAAAAACCGCTCCGCATTGCTGCAAAGCGGTCTGGAATTACATCGGGACTACCTGTATCGTGTCGTTGATAACGCACACCTTTGAGTGGTTGTAAACCTCGGTTGCGTCCAGCGTGAGGTAGTTTATGCAGAACTTGCTGCCCGGGAAGATCGTGCCGGTGACCTTTGCGCAGAGGTCGTCGCGGTGCTTGAGGTCGGCCTCAAGCTGCGCTATGTACTCCTCCAGCTCCTTGCGCTTGACGGAGTAGAACACCTTGTTCTGCGTTTCGGTTTTCATCTGCTTGGATTGTACGTCGGTCAGCCGCCCGCCCTGGCATTTCTTGCGCATTTTGAGGAAGTCAACGTTCTTGGAGGCCTGTTCGTAGATGTCTACAACGGTCTTGAGTTCGTCCTCGGCGGCGCGCTTTCTGGCGCATGTGACTGATCCGTCGCCGATGTTGATTTCAGTGGCGGTGTACTTCTCGGAGCCTATCACGCCTGCGGTGACGTCCTTCATGCAGGTTATCGTGCCGCCGGTGATAACTCCGGTCTTGCCCTTGGCAATGAGCTCGCCGTAGCAGAATACCGAACAGAATGCGAACTGCGCGGATTCCACGTTGCCGTCCGCCTTGATGTCGGTGTTTTCGCAGAATCCTATCTTGACGTTTCCGTCGCTCTTTATTCGGGAGTTGATGGCGCCGCCGTTTATCGTGATGTCGCCGCCGGCGGCGAGGTCTGCGCTGAACACGGTGCCCTCAATTTTAAGCGATCTTCCCGCCTTGACCGAGAAGCCCTCCATAACGTTGCCCTTGATGTATATATCTCCGAAAAAGTCGATGTTGCCGACTGAGATATCAAGGTCGGATTTCACTGTGACAGTATCCTCGACGTTGAAGCAGCCCGTGCCGTACATAATATGTCCGTCGCATGCGGAGACGATGTACTTGCCGTCTGCGGTCATCAGCGTGTTCTTGCCGACTGTGATGTTCGGCATTTTTCCGGGTTCCGGCATGATGGCTCTGCCGAAGATGTTCACGCCGGGTTCGCCGGGAGTCGGCTGCTTTATATCCGCGATGATGTCGCCCTTGTGTATGGGCACGATAAGGTTCAGCTCTCGGAAATCCGCCACGCCGAATTCATCGTGCTGCGGCTTAGGGACGCGCTTTTTCTCGTAGCGGTAGCTTATAGATCCGTTCTCGCCGCGCTTTGGCGGGATAGCCCGGGCTACGCATATCGGGGTCTCGTACACCCCGCCATCGACCATATCCTTGATGTCAAGATCGTCGATTCCGGTGTTGATCCCCTTTTTGAGCAGCTCTGCCATGACTATCGCAGCCGTGACCGGCCTGCCGCCGTTGTACGCTTTGTGGAGAATCATGTTTGCGGTCATTCCATCAGGGTCGAAGGTTATCTCCACCGAGCCGTCCACGGGCTCCTTTTTTATTTCAGGGGTTTTTTGACCCTCTGCCTCTGTGTTGAAATTCTCAGCTCCGGGCGCGTTCTGGCGCATTTCGCTTTCGTCCTGGCGGTATTCCTCCAGTGCATTGTTGATCTTGTCTGCATATCCGGCATCAAACGCCATTATCTCACCGCCATTCTGAATTATCTCACTGACATATTTGTGTTCTGCGATAATACTGTGAAAACTGTATTACATCTTATTATAACATATTAATCCTCAAACTTCAATACCCGATGAAAATTTTTTTGTTCATAGTTCATAAAACACATGGAACAAGTCATTTTGTTTTTTACAAAATCAACTACATAATATATGCAGAGCATATGCAGAGCGTTATACTGATGTGCCAGATACCAATTTCTGTCATAAAAAGCAGACCAGGGAACCCCGGTCTGCCGCCGTTTATAGAATGAGTCTGAATGCTAAGGAAACGCAAATAATATCGCAGATCACTACTCACCGCGGTAGAACCCGAACTGATTCCCAGGGGTGTTCTTGCAGGTGTACATAGCATGATCCGCCATCGGATATAGCTGGTCGAACTTAACGCCCGCGCCCTGGCAGATGACCGCTCCCATGCTCACGGTGACTTTGCGGTCTCCCATCTCGGGAATGCAGATCATATCGACATTTGCGATGAACTGCGCGATTTTCTCGGCGCCCTGTCGCTCAGTCTCCACGCCAACTGCATAAACCGCGAACTCGTCGCCGCCGAGGCGCATAACCACATCGCTGCCGGTGAAGCTGCGCCGCAGGCAGTCCGCGATCTCAATGAGCGCCTTGTCTCCGACTGTATGCCCGAAGCTGTCGTTGATGGATTTGAACTTGTCCACATCGAGCAGGCAGAACATTCCCTTTACGCCGCTGTTTATCAGCTTTTCAGCGCGGCGCTCTCCGCTTCCGCGGTTGCTGATGGAGGTCAGCGCGTCTATTTCGGACAGCACTATCAGACGGTTTTCGAGCTTCTTCTTGTCAGTGATGTCCATGAGCGTGATTATCATTATGCGGTCGCCGCATGCGAGGGTCACGGTGCGCGCCGTTGCCTTAACGTACACAAGCCCTCCGGACGAGTTTTCCACCGCGAACTCAAAGCTGCATTCGCCAGGGGTTTCGCACAGTTCATTCAGCTTCGCAAATATTCCCGCGTTGTTGTCAGAAATTATCGGCTTCAGTACGTCGCAGAGTTTCGCGCCCTCTCCGGTGACTCCGAAAAGCTGCTGCGCCGCGCCGTTCATCGTCATTATTTCGTCGTTGTCCGTCCGGGAGGCAATGACTCCGCAACCCTGCATATGCAGCATTTCCGCGTATATTTCGTTCTGGTTTTCGAGGGCGCGTTTCAGCGCGCGGCTGTATTCCAGTTCCTTCTTCTTTTCCTTGTCGATGTACTGAACTGCAAATATCGCGTCGATAACGCTTCCGTCATCATCGCGGTTCATGACGTAGAAGCTGCATCGGCACCAGTGGTTCTTCGAATGGAAATCGTGGCTCAGCACGCTGACATCCCGCAGGCGCTCCGGCGCGGTGGTGAGGTCGGTGAATTCCAGCGTAGAGGCGCGGGTTTCCTCATCGGTCAGAGCGGTCATAGCGGAACGCATCATCTCTGCAACGCCGTGAGTGCGGCTGACGTACTTCGCCACGACGTCGAAGCGCTTTATCTCGGTCTGGGAATCCTCGCGGAAGTTCACCATATTCATTGAAACGTAGGTGTTTCCTATCGCGCGGAGTATCCGCTGTTCGAGGGTCTCGCGCTTCTGCATGTCGTTTACGACAAAAGCCGACACCAGACGCATGAGTATCAGCGAATCGGTATTTTCCTGAGGATTGTCCACGCCCATGAATCCGACCAGCTTGTTTTCGCTGCGCAGCGGAGCCGCCATAAGGCTTTTGATGCCCTGTATATCGAGTATCTGAAATTCCGGGGAATCAATGGAAACCTCGCTGCTGAGGGAGTTTATGTAGAATTCACCCTTGGTTTCAAAGTAGTAAAGCCAGCGCTCTATTACTGACATTTCGACATTCTTGAGCATCTCCAGCTCGGATTCCACGCCCTGGGCGCACCATTCGTAGGTGTTGTGGATAATATTCATATCATTGTCGAATTCGAAAATGTAGCATCGCTCCGCATTGTAGAATTCTCCAATTATTTGCAGAAGTCGGTTTATCGCCTCGTCCACGTTGTCGCTGATGTACAGCGTCTGTACGCACTCCACCAGCTTGGTCTGTATTTTCGACTCCTTTTCAACTGTGTTATCTTTGCTCTCCGTGTTTAAAGCGTTCAACAACGATCATCACCTTTTCCCGAATGAAGCTTTTCCGAGCTTTCATACTTTATATATACCAATTTATTATACCACGTTTAACTCCACCTGTCAATTAGCGTGTTGGCGTTTCCGCTAATTTTTATGTGTTTTACACAATGAATTCATTAGATTATTATTTCAAATGCGCTCAGGTACTTGACAAAGTCGGTAAAGTATGGTATAATCATAAGGTACTTGATGTAATTTTAAGGGAATTAAAACGAACCGGAAGGGGTGAACTGATGGCGGACATAGACGAGCAGCTCACAGGGCTGATACATGACTGGTTCGCGAGGCTGCGCGGGCAGATATCGGCGGGGAACAGCGAGTTCCTCGGCGGGGAGCACACGCTGCTGGAGCGCGAGCGTATACTGCTGACGATAGGAAGATACGGCGAAGTGGTGCAGAAGCGGCTGTCGGAGATGCTCCAGGTAAGCCCGCAGAGCATGTCCGAATCCCTGGCGAAGCTGGAGCACGACGGATACATAATCCGCAGCAAGAACCAGCTCGACAAGCGGGAGACGATAGTGGCGCTGACCGCCTCGGGGCAGGAACGCTCCGACTGGCTGAAAGGAAAGGCGAGGGAGCAGGCGCACAGGTTTCTTGAACCGCTCAACATCGAAGAAAAGCAGACCCTCTACACCTTGCTGAGGAAGCTCACCACAAGGGGTTCGGAGAACTGATACGACCATCTGACCACACAATGAAGGAGGACGCAACATGGCATTTGAAAAGATAAACGAATTCGCAGCGGATAAGCAGAAACTCTGCGTTGAGCACGACACGATATCCGACGAGCTGTTCCGGGAATACGGCGTTAACCGCGGACTGCGCGACATCAACGGAAAGGGCGTGCTGACCGGACTTACGCGCATTTCGAAGGTGGTTTCGTTCAAGGACGAAAACGGCGAACACGTTCCCTGCGACGGCGAGCTGTGGTACCGCGGGTACAACATAAACACGCTTATAAAGAACCTCGACGGCTTCGGCTTTGAAAAGACGGCGTATCTCCTGATATTCGGCGAAATGCCGACGGCTCAGCAGCTTGCGGAGTTCAACGACGTGCTGACCGAGTGCCGCACGCTTCCGTCGAACTTCACCCGGGACGTTATAATGAAGGCTCCGTCGAAGGACATCATGAATTCCATGACCAAGAGCATTCTCACGCTGTCATCATATGACGACGACATTGCGTCGAATTCCATCGACAATTGTATCAGGCAGTGCCTCCAGCTCACGGCGGTGTTCCCGATGCTGGCGGTGTACGGCTACCATGCGTACAACCACTACGAGAACGACGACAGCATGTATATCCACCGCCCGACGTCGGGGCTTTCCACCGCGGAGAACTTCCTGCGGCTGCTCCGCCCGGATATGCAGTACACCGAGCTTGAGGCACGGGTGCTGGACATCGTGCTCATGCTCCACATGGAGCACGGCGGCGGAAACAACTCCACGTTCACGACCCGCGTCGTTACCTCCTCCGGTTCGGATACATATTCCGCGATAGCCGCGGCTATGTCCTCGCTGAAGGGTCCGCGTCACGGCGGCGCGAACCTCAAGGTGATGCAGATGATGCAGGATATCCGCACCCACGTCACCGACCCGCAGGACAAGGACGCGGTGCGCGCGTACCTTTCAAAGCTGCTGGCGGGCGAGGCGTTCGACGGAAAGGGTCTGATATACGGAATGGGTCACGCGGTGTACTCCATCTCCGACCCGCGCGAGCGCGTGCTGAAGTCCTACGTGCAGAAGCTCGCCGAGGCGAAGGGCAAGACCTCCGATATGGCGCTGTACTCCGCGATTGAGGAGATAGCTCCGCAGCTTATTGCGGAGAAGCGCCGCATTTACAAGGGCGTAAGTCCCAACGTGGATTTCTACAGCGGCTTTGTTTACGACATGCTGGGAATTCCGCTGGAGCTGTACACTCCGCTGTTCGCCATTGCCAGGGTAGTCGGCTGGTCGGCGCACCGGATCGAGGAGCTGGTAGGCATGGGCAAGATCATTCGTCCCGCTTACAAGAGCGTAATGGAGGAGATCGAATAATTATCAGGGGGCGGAACGCCCCCATTTTTTTCGCCCGCTGACCTGAAGCTCGCTTCCAACAGACGATCAATTTAAACGCACGCTCACGAATAAATGATTTCTGTTTTTTGCGTACTTTGTGAATCATTGTCTGTAAATTTCAGCACATATACAGAAACTCATCTTCATGTGAAAAAAGATGGGAGAAGGGAAAATAAAATGGCGGATCAGCGGATATCAGCTTCAAACCGCATAACAACTCTCGACTGGTGTCTATTAAATGGACTTCAGCCGAATAAAACCTTTTTTAGAAGTAGAACTTGCACAAAAAAATACCAAATTTCTGTTGACAGTATGGATAAAAGGTGATAAAATATTAATAAGTACTGGGCGGTCATCGGCTGCTCAATAAAGTGAGGTCAAATTATGAAAAAGAAGAAAACACTAGGAACGCGGATAATCATTGCCGTAATGGCAGTGCTGGCATACGGAATCCTTTCTGCAGGGATTACCGGAACCGTCTGTCTCGTTCAGCAGAGCAACAGCGACATGAAGAACTCTATGTCTGAGCGTGTGTCGTCGGCTTCTAACCTGCTCAGCTCCACGATACAGCACTACGTCAGCATGATTGCTACCCTCGACGGAACCACCGCCCAGGTAAACGATATCATCGCCAGCGATTCCAACATTGTTGAGATCAACACCCATGCGGAAGGATCCGCCGGAGTTACCACAAACTCCGACGGCTACATCGTAGTCACCGGAACCTACCCGAAGGGCACCGCTTCCATCACCACAAGCACGGCATGGCTCGGAAACATCGTGAATACCATGCACACCTCCGACACCACCGAGTTCTATCTCTTGACCAACGACGGACGTCTCCTTGCTTCCATGAACGGCTCGCTTTCAGCGGAGCAGGTTGCAGGCTACATGAACATCACCGACGTTGAGACTGTTTCCGATAACGGCAGAAATCATATCGTTACGGCTTCTCCGATCCTCGGGACCGACTGGACTGCGGTAGTCGCCTGCGACGCCAAGGAGTTCCTCGGCAACGCTTTCATTGCGGTGCTTGTAATGATAATCACCACCACGATCAGCTTTGTGGTCGGCGCGCTGGTTATTTCCAAGTTCGTAAAGCGCATTATCGTTCCGCTGAACGCCATCAACGGGAAGATTCTCGACATGGAGCAGGGCAAGCTGTCCGGCGACGCCATCGAGGTACATACCGGCGACGAGCTTGAGACCCTCGCAGACGCTGTAAACAGCATGACTGCGTACACCAACACCATCATCAAGGATATCGAGGCGGTATCAGCGAAGCTCGCTGCTGAGGATCTCACCGCAGAGCCTGCGGCTGACTACATCGGCGACTACGCTCCTATCAAGTCAGCTCTGTACGGCATCATCAACAGCACCAGCGATGTTATCCGCCAGATCGGGGCTTCCAGCAAGCTGGTATCCGACGGCTCCAGCAAGATGAGCGACAATTCAACCACGCTTTCACAGGCGGCTACCGAGCAGGCTGCTACCGTTGAGGAGCTCAACGCCTCCATTGTTGAGATATCCTCCAATATTTCCGCTAATGCCGACAGCGCCGGAAAAGCAAAGGTACTCGCCGACGACTGCATGAAGATAGTCAACGAGGGCAACGTCAAGATGACCGACATGCTCCACGCTATGGAGGAGATCAACGAGACCTCCTCGCAGATCGCAAACATCATCAAGACCATCGAGGATATTTCGTTCCAGACCAACATTCTTTCCCTCAACGCTTCCATCGAGGCTGCAAGAGCCGGCGAAGCCGGAAAGGGCTTTGCAGTGGTTGCCGGCGAGGTGGGTCAGCTCGCAGGAAAGACCGCCGAAGCGGCAAAGAACACCACCGCGCTCATCAAGACCTCGCTTACCGCCGTTGAAAACGGCACAGTCATGGCAAACGAGACCGCAAAGATGCTTTCAAAGATCGTCAGCGAGACCGACGACACCGCGAAGGTCATCGACAAGATCGCCGCTGCTTCCCAGGAACAGGCGGACAGCGTAAAGCAGATACTTGTCGGCATGGATCAGATATCCACATCCGTGCAGATGACCAGCGGATCCTCCGCAGAGTGCGCAGCTTCCGCAGAGGAGCTTTCCGGTCAGGCGAAGGTGCTGCTTGACCTGGTTCAGCGCTTCAAGATTGCTGACGCCGCTTCCGAGAAGAAGATAAAGAAGGCGGCAAGAGCTGCTGCAAACGCACTGAAGTCCGGCGCTCCTGCCGCACCTTCCGCTCCGGCTGCTCCCGCGGCTGAAAAGAAGGAAGCTCCGGCAGCGAAGCCTGCTGAATCCGCTGAGACTGCAAAGCCGGTAAGTGAGAATCCCGCAGCAAAACCTGCACAGAATGCTCCTGAAAAGCCTGCTGAGAAGCCGAAGACGGCAGCTCCCGCCGCGAAGGCTCCCGCAAAGCCGGAGGCACCGAAGGCGTCTCCGAAGCCCGCCGCTCCCGCGCCTGCTGTGAGCCATGCTCCGGTAACGCCTGCGGCTCCTAAACCCGCGTCCGCTCCCAAGAGAACTATCGTCCTTGACGACGACAAATATTGATGGAGGAATCTGACATGAGCATTTCCAAGAGTGAATTCGGTTTTTTTAGAGGTTACAAGTGCTGGCTGGTTACTCTTACCAACAGCAGGGGCGCAGTCGCAAGGCTGACTAATTTCGGCGGCGCTGTGGTAGGTCTGGAGGTTCCCGACAGGAACGGAGTGAACGCCGATGTTGTTCTGGGCTACGACACGCTTCAGGAGTACGTGGACGGAAATTCCAGCCACGGCGCGCTGGTTGGCAGATATGCTAACCGTATCGGCGGCGCGAAGATCAACGTTTCCGGCAGGGAATACAGGCTCTCCGCGAACGACAACAAGGTTAATCACCTGCACGGCGGCTTCTTCGGCTACAACAAGCGCGTGTGGACGGTGGACGCAATGGACGGCGGCGACGAGCCTTCCGTTACGTTCGGCTACGTCAGCCCGGACGGCGAGGAGAATTACCCCGGAACCCTGAAAATCAGCGTGAAGTACACCCTGACCAACAGCAACGCCCTGGTTATCGACTACACGGCGGTTTCTGACGCTGACACAGTTATAAATCTCACCAATCACAGCTATTTCAACCTCAAGGGCGCCGGAAACGGGGACATCAAGGATCACGTTGTGCAGATCAATGCGAGCCAGTACACGCCTGTTGACGAGCTGCTTATCCCTACTGGCAAGCTGGCGTTTGTGACCGGCACCGCGTTTGACTTCAAGACTCCCAAGCCCGTGCGCCAGGACATGGATAATGGAAAGCTCCCGAACGGCTACGACCACAACTTCATACTGGGCGACCCGGGCGTAATGCGCACTGCAGCCGAGGTCTGCGAGCCGGAGACCGGCAGAGTGATGACCGTCAAGACTGACAAACCGGCTATCCAGTTCTATATAGGTATAGGCCTGGACGGTGAGAACGGAAAGAACGGCAAGAAGTACAACAAGTACGCCGGTCTGTGCCTTGAGAGCCAGTTCTCTCCGGACACGCCGAACAAGCCGCAGTTCCCGACCTGTGTTTACAAGGCAGGGCAGACTTACAGGTTCACTACGGTTTACGAGTTTTCAGTAAGATAATTATAGGATCCGGAATTCACGGTTCGGAACGCAGGTTGCGGCGTCTGCTCAGGCACAGCAATCTGCGTTCCGGATTCCGAATTCCAGATTTTTATTTTCCCGCTGTTTTTCTGAACCGCGGTATAATGCGGGTTCACGGCGCATAAAATATTTTTTAAGATTTTTTTAATATTTTTTCAAAAAGCTATTGACAAATCCGGAGAAATAGTGTATAATACAATAGTCGTCAGGGAGAAACAAAAGAAACAAACCCGAAACGATCAAGATGGAAGTTTAGCTCAGCTGGGAGAGCATCTGCCTTACAAGCAGAGGGTCATAGGTTCGAGCCCTATAACTTCCACCATCACCTACTTTGGTAAGCGCCGAAAAGCGGGGAGTTCGATTCTTCCAGAGGTGTCCAATGGTACAGCCCTGAGGGAAGCACCAAAACCCAATGGCCTGGTAGTTCAGTTGGTTAGAACGCCGCCCTGTCACGGCGGAGGTCGTGGGTTCGAGTCCCATCCAGGTCGCCACTTATGCGGATTTAGCTCATCTGGTAGAGCGCCACCTTGCCAAGGTGGAGGTAGCGAGTTCGAGCCTCGTAATCCGCTCCATTTTTATTTTAGAGCCGCGAAAAATGTCGGTTTCGCTGATAATAACAAAATTCGTCGTGGAAATATTCACGGCGTTTTTTATTTGCCCGAAATTACCCGGAGTATTCGAACTTGCATTGATATACCGACTGATTGAGCATGAAGTCCTATCGATGTAGCTACGGTACTTGTGGTGGAATTGAACCGCATCTTGTGGATCTGCTGGGGCGCAATTGAGTTTACTATATGCACTGGTGTAAAATTTACGGTTAATATAACGATTTGTATAAAATTCGAATGGGGAGTGTAAATAACCCTATCAGCCGCATTGCTTGAGAAATTCAGCCAAAAACAGAGTAATTAACACACAATTTGAGAAATAAACGTGCGTTTGCAAAACTGATGGTAATACCTGATACAAAAAATACAAATTGTAGATGGATTGCTGCGAATTTTCACAAGGTCAGGCAACACTATGAATCTGTAAAAATGAATCTGTAAAAAATTCTGAATGATTGAGAGAAAAGAGCAACATTGTTTTTTCACACCATAGCTGGTTTTGTTGTTTACAGTGTGTTGATGTGGCTTTTAAATTACTTAAAATAGCACAAAAGGAAATAAAACACTATATACATATCAAAATAGCGGCTATGTTTTTGTTAACTTTGTATGAAAAAAATAAAACTTCAAAAAAGTTATTGACAAATCCGATAAATCACGGTATAATATAGACAAATAAATGGTCAGAGTTCATTAAATCTCCGTTCATTTGTTTTGTTTAGTTGTCTCCTTTCTTTTGTTCTACACATAATTATTATTTCACTTCCGCAGTTATCTGCACCGACCCGCAAGGGTCATTTTTTTTGCCCGGATAATTTCCAGGCAATAGTTTCTGATAATTTTCACAGAAAGGTACTGGAAAAATCACCGTAGTTGTGATATACTAATATAGTATGATTTGATATAATAAGGAGATGTTTATTATTCTGGACAGAAAACAGATCGCCGATGGGATCTACTTTTCAAAGATAATCGACGGAAGATACAAGACTAACCGTATCTCCATAGCGTTTTACACCGATTTTGACGAGGAGCGCCGCGCGGACTACGCGATACTCCCGTATATTCTGACGGATAGCTGCCGCAGATATCCGAACCTCACGCGGCTCACCGAGAAGTTCTCCGACCTCTACGGAGCTTCCGTGTCGGACAACCTGGGCTGTTCCTTTGACAGCCGTCAGATGACTTTTTCAATAAGCTGTATCGACGACCGCTACACCCTCGCCGGCGAAAAGCTGGAGCAGGAGTGCTGCGGCCTCCTGCTGGACTGCATACTCGATCCCTGCACTGAAAACGGCGCGTTCCCGGCGGAAACCATCGAAATAATGCGTCAGGAGCTTATCGACGCTATCCAGAGCGTAAAGGGCGACAAGCGCATGTACGCCGCCCAGCAGGGAGCACTCGCGGCGTTCCCCGGAGAGCCGTGCGGCTACCCCGTAAACGGTACCCTGGAGCAGGCTCAGGCGATAACACCGCAGTCGGCGTGGAGCGCCTACCGTTCAATGCTGGAGCACGCGCGCATCGAGGTATTCGCCGCAGGCTGCAGCGATTTCACCGCCGCCGAGGAGGTCATCAAAAAGCGCCTTGCGGGACTATTACGCAGCAGTATCTGCGTACCCGCGCCGAAGCCCAGCGTACTCAAGGAGGATGTTTTCCGCACTGAGGAGCACGTTGAAATGCAGCAGGCTATCCTGCGCATGTACTTCAAGGCTCCGAAGATGACCGACCGCTACGCCGGCGTGGTTCTCTCGATGATACTCGGCGGTATGACGACCTCAAGGTTTTTCAGCAATATCCGCGAGAAGCAGTCGCTGTGCTACTATTGCAGCTGCTACTCCAACCGCTTTAAAAAGATCATCACGGTGTACGCCGGGGTAGACCTCGCGAACATCGCAAAGACGGAGCGCGCCGTCATGAAGGAATTCATGAATATCAGCATGATGGGCGTCACCGACGAGGAGCTTGAGCATGCGAAGCTCGAGATAATCGAGAGCGCACGCGCCGTGTACGATTCCGCCGGAGCGCTTTCAAGCTGGTATTCCTCGCAGATAACCGACGATAAGATGCTCACCCCTGAGGAATACGCCGCAGGCGTGAGCGAGGTGGACGCGAAGCGCGTAATGGACGCGTGCCGCCAGTACTGCCTGGATACGGTCTACACTTTATACCCTGAGGAGGTGCAGTAATGCTGGAAGAGATCACGAGCAGCAGGCTAGGCGAAAAATACTACAGATACACCCACAGCAGCGGCGTTACTGTGCTTCTTTACCCGATGAAGGGATATTCCACGATAACCGCGCAGTTCTCAGTGAAGTTCGGCTCTATCGACAACTGCTGCTCCATCGACGGCGGCGCTCCGGTACGCATTCCGGACGGCACCGCGCACTACCTTGAGCACAAGCTGTTCGAGTCACCGGAAAAGGAAGCCTTCGCAAGGTTTGCCGAGACCGGCGCTTCCTGCAACGCCGGAACTTCCTACGACAGCACGCGTTACTACTTCAGCTGTTCCGCGAACTTCGAAAAGAACCTTGAGATACTGCTGGATTTCGTTCAGCACCCCTATTTCACCCCGGAGAACGTCGAGAAGGAGCGCGGCATAATCACGCAGGAGATAACGATGTACCTCGACAGCCCCGCCTGGCGCGTCTGCATGGAGCTGTACCGCGATATGTTCCGGGACAATCCGGTGCGCAACGACATCGCAGGCTCCGCGGAGAGCATAGCGCTCATCACCGATAAGCTGCTGTACGACGTCTACGACGCATACTACGACCCTTCAAACATGTACCTCTGCATTGCCGGAGGCTTCGACCTTGAGAGCGCTGTGGAGGTCTGCGAGCGCTGTCTGCTTACTCGCACCGGGAAAAATGTCGTTTCGATATTCGAGCAGGAGCCGCCGGAGGTTTTCACCCGCCGCAGCGAGATGAAAATGCCTCTGGGCAAGACCAACTTCGCGATGGGCTTCAAGCAGCCGGCGCTTTCCGGCAGGGCAATGACCGAGGAGTATATCTACCGCACGCTGATGAGCGATACCTCGGTAGGCGCAGCTACGGATTTCTACCGCAATATGCGCGATAAGGGGCTTATCAACGAGACCTTTGAAAGCAGCATAATGATGGGCCGCGGGTTCTTTATTCCGGGAATTTACGGCGAGTCCGACGAGCCTGACCGTGTAGCCGAGGAGATAGTCCGCGAATACCACCGCCTGAAGTCCTGCCCGCCGTCCGAGGAGGCGTTCCTGCGGGCGAAGAAGTACCTTTACGGCGACAATATCCGCACGTTCAACAACGTCGAAAGCGTCGCGCAGAACCTCTCCGACGCAGCACTGACCGGAACCTCCGCTTTCGACTACGCGGATATCGCGGCTTCTGCCGACTACGAGGGTATGCTCGCGCGGCTGCGTGACTTCGATCCGGACAACTACGCTCTTTCGATAATCAACCCTACGGAGGACTGACATATGTTATCAACACTTTTAGCTTCAGCCACCGCCTTCCCCGAGGTGGAACTGACCTTCCCGAATCTTTTCGGCGGTATAACCCTGAGCTATTATCAGGGCTTCGAGCTTTTCGGAATAAAGATATACTGGTACGGCGTGCTCATCACCATCGGCGTGGTTCTCGCGTACCTCTACGCGATGTGGCGCGCTAAGGACTTTGGACTTGGCAAGGACAGAATGTTCGACGTGGTGTTCGTGGCGCTCATCATGGGATTCCTCGGCGCGCGTATCTATTACTGCGTGTTCCAGACCCTCGACCCGAATTCCGGCATGAGCTTTGATATCGTCACCACCTTCACGACCATACGGGACGGCGGCCTCGCGATTTACGGCGGCGTTATCGGAGGATTCCTCGGCGGCTTCGTGATGTGCAAGATACGTAAGGTCAACTTCCGCGCGATGGCGGATATTGCCTCGCTCGGATTCCTCATCGGGCAGTGCATAGGCAGATGGGGCAACTTCATCAACCAGGAAGCCTTCGGCGCACAGTGCAGCCCCGACTGGATATTCGGCATGACCAGCGTGGATATTATCCGCCGCGACGGTCTGGAGGCGGGCGCGCTCGTACACCCCTGCTTCCTTTATGAGAGCGTGTGGTGTCTTGTGGGATTTATCGCGCTGCATTTCTATTCCAAGAAGCTTCGCACATTCGACGGGGAGATCATGCTGATGTACCTTGCGTGGTACGGTCTGGGCAGAGCCTGGATAGAGGGTCTCCGCACAGACAGCCTTATGGCGGGCGATTTCAGAATATCACAGGTCGTAGCTGCGGCATGCTTCGTTGTATGCACCGTGCTTGTGATAGTTTTCAAGATACTTACCGAGAAGAAGCACATACCGCTGTACGTCAACACCGAAGCATGCAGAGCGCTCAACGAAGCCGACGAAAAGGCGGAGGAGCAGCGCCGTGAAAAGAAGCTCGCGAAAAAGACCGAGCAGGCTCCCAGCATACTCTCAGAGGACGCCGAAAATGTTACGCTGAACGATGATTCCAGTGAATCCAGCAAATCCAGCGAACCTGAAACAGTATCATCCGAGGAAACGGAAACTTCCGAATCCCCGGAAGCGGCAAACGAAACTACAAAAACATCTGACGAAAGCGAGGAGCAGTAAAATGGCAGCACAGATAATTGACGGAAAGGCAGTATCCGCAAAGGTAAAGGAAGAGGTACGCCAGGAGATAGAACGCGAGGGTCTCGATGTTGGACTTGCAGTAGTTATCGTAGGCGACGACCCGGCAAGCCGCGTGTATGTAAACAACAAGAAGAAAGCGTGCGAGGTCTGCGGCATAAAGAGCTACGAGTACGCACTTCCTGCGGAGACCACCGAGGAGCAGCTCATGGAGCTCATCGACGCGCTCAACGCCGACAGCAAGGTAAACGGAATACTGGTTCAGCTTCCGCTGCCGAAGCACCTCAACGAGGAGGCGGTCATTGCTAGGATATCTCCGCTGAAGGACGTTGACGCGTTTTCAGCTTCGAACGTCGGCAAGATAATGATAGGAAATTACGCGTTCCTGCCCTGCACGCCCGCAGGCTGCATGGAGCTTATCCACAGCACCGGCGTGGACGTTTCCGGCAAGGAGTGCGTAGTTATAGGCCGCTCCAACATAGTTGGCAAGCCGATGGCGATGCTGCTTCTGCACGAAAACGGAACCGTGACCATCTGCCACTCCCGCACAAAGAACCTCAAGGAAGTCTGCGCACGCGCTGATATCCTTGTTGCAGCGGTAGGCAGACCCGGCTTCGTTACCGGCGACATGGTGAAGCCCGGCGCGGTAGTCATCGACGTTGGAATCAACCGCAGCGCCGAGGGCAAGCTCTGCGGCGACTGCGTATTCGACGAGTGCGCCGAAAAGGCTTCCTATATCACGCCTGTTCCCGGCGGCGTAGGTCCCATGACCATCGCAATGCTGATGAAGAATACCGTGATGGCAAAGCGCATACAGTCCAGATGAGGAACCAGGCAAAACCGTTTTTACGGAACGCTGTGATTCTCACCATCGCACTGGTGATAGTTGGTCTGATGATGAATTCCTGGGGCGTTGTGCAGATACTTATAATGGTGCTACTGGCGGTTCTGACAGCGGGGCAGTGGCTGCTGTATTTCTACATGAAAAAGCATTGAGTGGATAAAGTCACAGCGCCTAAAATCGCAGACAAACCATAATTTATGATTGAGGTTTAAAAACTTTCAGCAGCCCCATATCGGGAGTCAAGGGGGACGTGTCCCCCTTGCAGGTCAAGGGCGGAGCCCTTGTCGCCGACAGGCGAAACCTCCGCACGAAGTGCGGCTACTCCGTGCGGAAGCGCGGTTAAACGCAAAAGAGCGCTAAAGGGGTGTGGGGGAAAACAAGAGTTTTCCCCCACCTGCCGCATATTGTCTTACAAACGCTCACCGTCCAAAACAGTCCACTGGACTGTTTTGGACGTGTCATCAACTTATAAAAAAGAGTTTCCCACCACGACCTGCATAATCCTGTCAGCCGTTAAGCCCGAAGCTGACTGACAGCGCGTTGTTGACCTGCGACATGGAGCTGCTGTCCAGCTCGCCCATGCGCTCCTTCAGCCGCCTTTTATCTAATGTACGCACCTGCTCCAGAAGCACGATGGAGTCCTTCGCAAGCCCGCAGGAAGCGGCGTTGAGCGAAATATGTGTTGGCAGCTTGGATTTGTCCTTCTGGCTCGTTATCGCGGCGGCTATCACCGTAGGGCTGTGCTTGTTTCCAACGTCGTTCTGAACTATCAGCACTGGGCGCATTCCGCCCTGCTCTGAGCCGACCACCGGGCTCAGATCCGCGTAATATATTTCTCCTCGTTTTACCAGCATTTTACGATCATTCCTTTCCTATCGTTCCCTGCCTTTCCGGCGCGGTCTGTTTGATCATAGTATTGACTGCCGCGCGGAAGATATACAGGCAGTTTCTATGAAAAACCGGATCTTCCGGTCACTACATTTTATTCAGCACTCAGCCGCTGAGTGAGTACTTTCAGCGGAGCTTAATGTAATTCGCAGAAAAGAGGTAAATTATGCCGCAGATGACATGGGACAGATTGCTGTCCTCCGAACGAAGCCGCGTTTCCGCAAAGCGCAGCGGTGATATCCGCTCGGAATTCGCGAAGGATTATCATAGGATAATCAGCAGCGCGTCCTTCCGCAGACTTCAGGACAAAACGCAGGTTTTTCCGCTGGACAGGGGAGATTTCGTGCGCACAAGGCTGACGCATTCGCTGGAGGTAAGCTCCTTTGCGGGTTCGATTGCGGACACGGCATTCGCAAGGCTCGCGGAGAATCACCCGGAGATCACCCCGCAGGTACGCGCAGACTGTGTGGAGATACTGCGCTGCGCAGGGCTGATACACGATATCGGGAACCCTCCGTTCGGGCATTTCGGGGAGTACACTATCCGTGAATGGTTCAGCGACAACCTCCCGAAGCTCACCTGCCGGGGAAAGAGCGTGTATGAGCTCCTTACGCCGCAGCAGCGCGCAGACCTCGAGAATTTCGAAGGCAACGCGCAGGCGCTCAGGGTGCTGACAAGGCTGCATTTCTTGGTCGACGAGAACGGAATGAACCTGACCTACGCGCTGCTGAACACGATAATAAAGTACCCTGTACCGTCCACGGGGATCGACAAAAAGAGCGGCGATATCCGCACCAAGAAAATGGGATATTTTGCAGCGGAGCAGCCGCTTTACGAAAAGATCACGAATTCCACGGGCGCGGTCGGCTGCCGTTATCCGCTGACCTGGCTGCTGGAATCCGCGGACGATATCGCATACAAAACTGCGGATATCGAGGACGCGCAGCGCAAGGGGCTTCTGACCTACACTATACTGCTGACCGAGCTTACCTCGCCGCAGCTCCGGGAGAAATGCCGCACTGCGGAGGAACTCGAGCTGCTTGAAAAGGCGGCTGGAATGCTCCCGCACTACCTGGAAACCGCGAAGGAGCGCGGAATGCCCTCCACGGAGGAGAACGCGGTGCAGAATTTCCTTGTTAGGGTGCAGTCGATGATGATCTGTGCGGCGGCGGAGTCGTTCGTAAGAAACTACGACAGAATAATGCGCGGGGAGCTTCGCACCGAGCTGCTGGCGGATTCCCCGGCGCGGACGCTATCCGACGCGCTGAGCGATATCGCGTACCGCTACGCGTTCAACTCAAAGGAGATACTGCGCATAGAGCTGTCGGTGTCGGAGATGATGAACTGCCTGCTTGAGCGGCTGAGCGGCGCGGCTCTGCGGTTCGAAACACCCCAGGAGAAGATCACGGACAGCAAGCTGATCAGCGTAATATCCGAGAATTACGTGAAGATATGCCGCGCCGGCTGGAGCAGCGAGGGCACCGAGGCGTACAGCCGCCTGATGTTGGTGACGGATTACGTCTGCGGAATGACCGACGGATTCGCGCGGCAGCTTTTCCGGGAGCTTCGCGGGGAGATTTCGGGCTGACTTGACATAAGAGGACATTTGTGGTATTATTAAATCAGTGAGTGCCGCAGCAGGCTTTGCGGCGCTGTTTCAGCAGCCGGGTCAGGCAGAAGGGAGCGCTATGGAAAACGAAAACAACGAAAAGAAGCCTATGATACGCCGCGGCAGCTTCCGCGTAGGCTACGGCAGCGAGGAAAAGCTGATAATCATGTGCGGTATAGGTGCCGCGCTGTGCCTGTGTATGTTCATAGTGGGTCTGGTATTGTTCGGAGCGCCGACCGATTTCATGGGATTTATGGGCAGCGTGTTCTGGATAATTCCGATGGTGATATGCCTGGTGTTTATTCCGGTGATATTCTACGGAAGGCGGTGCACCTACTACGCAGGAGATAAGGAGCTTGAGGCGGTCACGCCGGGCGGCAGCGACTACCTGTATTACAGCGATATCTCCGAGGTAATATACAAGCCGACCACGCTGTTTGGAAAGCTGCGGGGATATCATGTCACGGTGGTGACCGGCGTGCGTGACTTCACCTACCGCTATATATTCGACCGCCACGACGACCTGTGCGAGCCGAGGCACACCCCGTTCTACATTCTGGAGCTGAACGCAGGTCTGAAGCAGCCAGAGGAGACCGACCCGGAGCTTGCCGCGGCGGTAATGGCTCAGTTTGCGGTAATGCAGGAAAAGCAGGAGGACCGCGTTTCCAGAAAGCGCAAGAAAAAGACCTGGGAAAACCTGTTTGACGATTGACAGGTTATTTCATGATTTATCAGACATAATAAAGCACCGCAGTTCATAGCTGCGGTGCTTTATTGTGCCGTCTGTCAGGGCTTATGCTTATTCCGTTTCAGCCGTGGTGCGCTTTGCCATCTCGTTGTTGTACTCGAGCTGGGTTATTTCGCCCTTCGCCAGAAGCTCGCTGAGCTGATCGTCTGTGTAGCTGTAAAGCTCGGTGGAGTCGATAGTTTCGCTGGTATTGCTGTCTGTGCTCTCAGAAACAAGCTGTGTTGCCGCTTCGGTCACGGCGTTGTCGGTCTGTTCCTCCGTTCCGCTTTCGGTGGAGGTGTTTTCGTTTTCGGTTTTTGCGAGGTACTGTACCGCATTTTCGCTGAGGTCAAGCGTGTCGTACTTCTTCGCGGTGGTCTGTGCTGTCTTTGCTTCGCTCTTTTCGGAGGTCTTGCTGACCCCTGTCATTTTCGCGCTGCTGAGCACTGTGCTCTTCTGAGCCGCGCTCGTGTCAATGGTGATGTTCATTTTGTATGCTCCTTTGCTGCCTGACAGACGGGCTGTATGCTTCACAGGTCGCCCTGAGTCAGCCCTCCGGCTCAGACACATTGTTAAGCACAGTTTCGAGAAGCGCCTCGAGGATATCCGCCTGTTCCGGTGTAAGCCCTGATACGATGCGCTCCTCCTGCGCTGAGATAAGCCCGTTGAGCTTTTCACCAGCTTCGGCGGCTTTCACGGTCAGCCGGACTATACGCCCGCGCCGGTCGTTTGGATCTTCGCGGCTGGTCAGCAGACCCTTCTGCTCCATGCGCGAGAGCGTCCCGGTCACCGTCGGGTGCGATACCCCCAGGAACTGCGCAATTTCCTTCTGCGGAGCTTCTCCGCCGCTATGCGCCAGAAAACCTATGATACGCCCCTGAGCAAACGTGACGCCGCAGCACTCCATGTCCCTGTCGGCGCACTGCTTTATCCGCTCGTTTATCTGCTTTATCAGATATCCTATGTGTCTTTCAGCCATTTTCAGACCGCCCTTTTCCGAACCGGTCACACATTCTGACACAGTGACCGGAATAATTACTTAGCCCGCTACATATTATAGCACTTTCCGGACGTTTTGTCAATATAAAAGGAAACGCTGAATAAAACAAAATCGACCCGTTCAAACGTGGGAACTCACGCGCCTGATTTTGTTGCGCTTCGCTTTATTCAGCGTATCCTAACATTGTTCTCTATAGTATTTGACAAAAATGAATACACAAGTTATAATATTAATCACAATAACAATGTGATACAGGAGGAATGACAATGTGCGATAAAGCCAGGTCAGATAAATAGGAAAAAGCGAGGAATGACTGTGAAAATACGATAAGTACAGCCGCCCGTTCCTGCTTGACGACCCTCAGCGCGACTGGAATGCGGCTTACAGCAAAATTGGCGAATTATTGAGAGGTAAAGATGAACATTAAAATAGAACCACTGACGTTATCCAATTTTAACGAGCATTCGCTGGACGATTTCCGCCGCAGGCAGCAGGTCACTGAGGTCTGGCGCAGGAACGGAAATGAAATGGAGCTTGTATACCAGCCGTTTGTTGAGGACTGGGACGCGGATGTCCGCCGGGAAGCCGCCGAAAGGATGCTCGGCAATCTACGGCGTGGTTACTTCGGAACCGGCGCGTTCGACGGCGGAAAGCTAGTCGGCTGGACGTTCTACGGAAACGAGCTTATCGGCGAACGCAAGAATTACGTGGAGCTTCACATGTTCCATGTTTCAGAACTGTACCGGGGGAAGGGGATAGGCCGCAGGGTGTTCGAGGCTTCTCTGCCGCTTGTCAGGGAGACCGGCGCAGAGCGGATATTTATTTCGTCTCACTCTGCAAAGGAGAGCCAGGCGGCTTATAAGGCGCTGGGCTGCGTTCATGCGAGGGAGTTGTTCCGGGAAGCCGCCGAAATGGAGCCGTTCGATATTCAGCTTGAATTTGACCTGACATAAAACGGGTACTTACCGCATGTATTTTTCCGGCGACGCAGGAGATAATACAGCCGTAAGGAGTGGTGAATGTGATAAAAGACAGCTTCACCTACATAGCCGTGCTGATATTTGCCGCGGCTGTGCTGGTGTACCTTCCGCGGCTGATAAAGGGGAATGCCGCCCGTAAATTCTTCAGCTTTGCGCCGCCGGTTGTGCTTATATATCTCGGGCTGATGGCGCTCTGCACGCTGGGCTCGTGGGATCTCCAGGCGACCTCCGCAGCGTATTCCAGCCTGAAAAATCCGCTGTTATACGCCATGCTGTTCATTATGCTGCTGCGCTGCGACCTCCGGAAGATACTCCGGCTGGGACCAAAAATGCTGCTTGGATTTCTCGCCGCCACGTTTTCGATTTCGCTTGGGTTCGTGGTTTCTTTTGCGATAATGCGCGGGGTGCTCGGGGAAGGAGCCTGGAAGTCCCTCGGGGCGCTCTGCGGAAGCTGGATGGGCGGCGGCGGAAACATGCTGGCGATACAGGCGGCGCTTGACATCGGCGAATCCGCAATGGCGTATGCACTGGTGATGGATTCCATCTGCGGAACGCTGTATATCATGTTCCTGCTGTGGGCGATAGGCTTTTCCGACAAGTTCGACCGCTGGACGAAGGCGGATACTACTGCGATACACGCCGTCGGAGCTTCCCTCGAGCAGGAATACGCAGCTGATTCCCGCACGCTCACATGGCAGAATATTCTGATGCTGACAGGCTCGGGGCTTCTGGTATCGGCGGTTTGTACGAAGCTCGGCGGGGCAGTCGGGGATATGCTCCCGTTTTTCGACCGCGCTACCTGGACGGTGCTCATTGTAACTGTGCTCGGAATACTTCTGGCAATGACCCCGTTCGGGAAGCTCCGCGGCACCGAGGAAGTCTCTAACGTGCTGTTGTATGTCGTGATTGCGCTGATAGCCTCCCGCGCCGACCTCCGGGGTATCGGGAATGCTCCGGCATGGCTGGCGGCGGGACTGCTTATCCTTGTGATACACGTCGGGATAATGCTGCTTCTCGCGAAGCTGTTTAGGCTGGATATATTCACCTGCGCAGTCGCGTCGCTTGCGAATATCGGTGGAACCGCGACGGCTCCGATACTCGCCGGGACGTACAGCAGCGCGCTGGTTCCCGTCGGGATAATCATGGCGCTGCTCGGTTATGTAGTCGGCACCGGCGGCGGACTGCTCACCGCGCAGATAATGAGTATGTTAGCGTGATTTTTTAAATTCGGAATTCAGAATTAGGAATTAAGGTGCGCGCTTTGCGCGGAATTAAAATTGCTGGGAATTTTACAGGCTGACAGGTTTCGTCTTGGGCGGCACCAAAATTCCGAACTTAAAAAGCTGCACGATGCTCCCTTGACTAAAGCAGGGGGATTTGCTCGTGCAGCTTTTTATTATTTCTTCGCGGTGAAGAATAATCTTGGCATTTTCAGAATGACGTTTCCGTCGCCCTGAACCGGTATATTCTCCTTTACAGCTTCCAGGAGTTCGCCGAGGAACTCCGTCATTTCATTCTCGCCCAGGGTGTCGAGATACGGCTTTATTGAGCAGCCGTTGGTTCTCAGCCGCTGTGCGCGCTCGCCCTGCGCAACTACTCCCAGTTCGATCGAGCCGAGCGCGGAAAGTCCCCAGATAGCGTAAGAGCCGACGACTCCAGCGCCCAGGACTGCAACTTTTTTATCTTATTGCTTTTGTCTCCTTTTAGGGTCCCGATTTATATTTTGATTATATCACTTTTTTATCCGCGATGTCAACGGGAATGGCGATGTTTCACAATTCGTACGTAACCCCATCTATAATAAGAACATCGACCCGGTTTTTATACAATATTGGAAAATGTGTTTTATTTACTGTCCCTTTGGCAAAATAATTGTATAATCTATACAAAACGTTAATTGCTGGAAGCTTTTTTTCCAAAACTACTTGACAATAAGCCGGAAAAAAGTTATAATAGCATTACGCCAACAAAACATATCAAATTAATATGTAATATATGAATACTCGGAAAAGGAGAACTACAAATGAACTGTGCAAAGATGATCTGCTGTGAAATGATGTATACAGTCATGTGCCATATGGCTGAAGAACTGCCCTGCGCGTCAGTATTCCGAATGTGAGTTTTGTTCTGACCCGAACCGAACATATCCGGAGCGCAGTGAAATGCGCTTTTTTTATTTTGAATATTGGAGGAAAACATCATGCCCGACAACAAGAACATCTGCCATAGCTGCACAGACTGCGGAGTACTCAACTGCGCACGCCGCAGCGGCTCGTATCCTGAGTTCTGCCCGACAGCGGCGCTCACCGAGGAGGAGATAAACGAGGTCACGGACCTCTACATAAAAAACCGCACGAACCACAAGATAGCTGTTGCTTCCGCCGAGGTAGAGGGCGGATTCTACGGCAAGTACACGAGGGTGGAGGAGATAATCGAATTTGCCCGCAAGATAGGCGTAAAAAAGATAGGCATTGCGACCTGCGTAGGGCTTATTGAGGAAAGCCGCATATTCGCGCGGATACTGAAGCTGAATGGCTTTGAGGTGTACGGGATAGGCTGCAAGGTCGGCTCGGTGGATAAGACCGACATAGGGATAGATGAGAAATACACCTGCGTTACCGGAAAGGTAATGTGCAACCCCATTATGCAGGCGAAGCTGCTCAACAAGGCGAAGGTAGACCTGAACGTAGTAGTGGGGCTGTGCGTTGGACACGACAGCCTGTTCTACAAGTACGCGAAGGGGATAACGACAACGCTTGTCACCAAGGACAGAGTGCTCGCCCACAACCCTGTCGGCGCGCTGTATCAGGCGCGGGCTTACTACAAGAAGCTTCTGCTTGCGCCGGTCGGCGAGGAGCCGGATTATTCCGGAGCAAATCTCGGCAGCATAAAGTAAGCCGGAAAGGACATTCAGATGAATAAAAAGACATTGTTTCGCGCCGGCATACTTCTTCTATCGGCGACAGCCGCTGAGGCAGTCGCGGTTGCCGTTCCTGATTCCGCCAAGCATCAGCCGGCGAATCACCCGTATTTCGCCTGGCTCATCATCGCGATAACCCTGGTTTATTTCGTTGGAGCGATCCTGATACACCTGAAAAACAGGAAGACCCCAAACGAAAGCGACCTGTTTTACAGAGCTCCGTTCCTGGCGGGAGTGCTGCTTGTTCTGAACGTTCTGAACATCGTAACGGTAAAGACGGCGCTGCTTCCTACGCTGTATTTCCCGTCCCTCGACCGGGTGTTCGGGACCCTTTTCGAGGATTGGGAGCTGATCCTGAAATGCGTCGGCTACTCCTCGGGAATACTCGCCGCGGGCGTCCTCGGAGGACTTATCGTAGGGTTCCTGATGGGCGTGGGCATAGGTTTCAGCAAGACCCTGAGCTACTGGATAAACCCGCTGGTACGTATTCTGGGTCCGATACCGTCCACGGCGTGGATACCGATTTTCCTGCTGGTTTTCCCGACTGCACGTGCAGCCAGCGCGTTTATCATCGGGATCTCCGTTTGGTTCCCGACGGTGGTGCTGACCTCCAGCGGTATCTCAAACGTAAAGAATTCGTATTTCGAGGTCGCCTCCACACTGGGAGCAAATCACTTCTGGCGTGTTTTCAAGGTGGGAGTGCCCGCCGCAATGCCTAGTATATTCCTCGGGCTTTTCAACGGTATCTGCTCGTCGTTCGTAACGCTGATGACGGCGGAGATGATCGGCGCAAAGTACGGCATGGGCTGGTACGTCAACTGGCAGAAGGAAATGATGTGCTACGCCAACGTTTATGCAGGGCTTATCGTTATCGCAGTGCTGTTCTACCTTGTTATCACGGTTCTTTTCAAGGTAAGGGATAAGGTGCTGCTGTGGCAGAAGGGAGTCATCAAATGGTAGGAGCAATAGAATTCAGCGGCGTGAAGAAGAGCTTCCGCCGTCCCGACGGGGAGATCGTACATGCGCTCAACGGAGTGGATCTGAAAATAGAACAGGGAGATTTCGTCTGCCTTATCGGACCTTCCGGATGCGGAAAATCCACCATGCTGCGGCTGCTTGCAGGCCTTGACCAGCCGACGGAAGGCGCGGTATACCTCGACGGCGAGAAGATAACCAGACCAAACTACGACCGCGGACTTGTGTTCCAGGACCCGAACCTGTTCCCGTGGCTGAACATCTACGACAACATATCCTTCGGGCTGAGGGCAAGGCACATTTTCAAGCAGAAGCGGGATTCCGTCAGGGAATTCATGGATCTTGTCGGGCTGACCGGATTTGAGAAATCCTACCCGCACCAGCTCTCCGGCGGAATGTGCCAGAGAGCCTCCCTTGCAAGGGCGCTAATCGGTCACCCGAAGGCGCTGCTTCTTGACGAGCCTCTCGGCGCGCTGGACGCGTTTACAAGAATGAACATGCAGGACGAGCTGCTGCGCATCAAGGCAGAGCAGAACATGACCATGGTGATGGTAACTCACGACGTAGACGAAGCGGTGTACCTTTCGAACAAGATAGTTGTAATGTCGCCGCGTCCTGCGAAGATAGAGGAGATACTCGAAGTGCATCTCAGCCAGCCCCGCGACCGAAACAATCCGGAGTTTATCCGCCTTCGCAGCGAGATACTCAAGGTCCTGGACTTCGCGGGCAGGGAAAAAGATGTGGAATATACGATTTAATGGAGGTAATCAATATGAATTTCAGGAAAATAGCCGCAGCTGCGGTTTCAGCGGCGCTCGCGCTGGCGCTTACAGCGTGCGCACAGCAGGAAGGCTCCGGGAGCGCAGGCTCTGGCTCCGGCAGCGATGAATATGTACTCAAGGTAGGCGAGGTGCAGGGCGCGCTCTGCCACGCTCCGCTCCAGGTGGCGATGGAGAATGGCTACCTCGACGATGAGGGAATCAAGTGGGAGCGTGTTGATTTCGGCGGCTCCGACATTCAGGCGGCTCTCGGCTCCGGCATGATCGACTGCGGCTTCGGACTTATCGGAAAGTTCATTCAGCCGATAGAAAACGGTCTGAACATGGTCATTACCTCAGGAATGCACACGGGCTGCACAAAGCTGCTCGTCCGCGCGGATTCCGGAATCGAATCCGTTGCCGATCTGAAGGGCAGGACCATCGGAGTAAGCTCCCTGGCAAGTTCCGAGGCGATAACCGCAAAGCGCGCCCTTAACGCAGCAGGAGTTGATATATCCGCGGACGGCGGGGAAGTCGCATTTGCGGTGTACAGCACCACCGACCAGCCGGCAGCGCTGATGAACGGAGCGGTAGACGCTATTTCCATGCCTGACCCGGTAGCCACAAACGCAGAGAACGAGTATGGGCTGAAGGTGCTGCTCGATACAGCGGTAACGGAGCCGTACGCGAGTGAATACTGCTGCGTAAGCTTCGTATCCTCCGAGCTTGCGGAGAAGCACCCGGACATTGCCGCGGCGTTCACAAGGGCGGTTCTGAAGGCCTCCGCGTTTGTTGCGGAGAATCCCGAGGAGGCAGCGCAGATACAGATCGACGGCGAGTATGTCAGCGGCGACGCCAGGGCTAACGCGGAGATACTCAAGGGATACAAGTATATTCCGAGCGTTCAGGGCGGATACGATGCGCTGGTGAACGTTGCTGCTGACCTCCACGACATAGGGCTGCTGAAGGAATCTACTGACGTATCCGCTCTGGTGGAGCGTTCGTTCAAGTTCTTTGACGGAGTTCCCGACAGCTATACTGTCAGCGGCGATGAATTTTCGGACGTGGTATATGAGAGCAAGTCGCTTTCAACGGCTCCTGAGACTCATGTCGTGAACGACTGCTGCGGATAAAATCTGAGCTGGAATCACTGAGCCGTATTCGGCTGAATATACAAAACTGGCAGGCGGTGAGCCTGCCTGTTTTGTCTTTGAAGTCAGACCTTCGGCAAATTTGCAATGATGTATTTCTAGTAGTCGTCTTTTATTTCGCGGAAAATAAAACAAGGGCTGAAACCAGCCCTGTTTTTATGTTGAATTGTTGAAAAAAATCAGTTTCTCATGTATTCTCTCCAGTCGAGGTCTCCGCGCTCAAGGGCGTGGATAAGAGCCTCGGCGGTAGCGATATTCGTTGCAACGGGGATATTGTGTACGTCGCAGAGGCGGAGAATATTGATGTCGTTTGGCTCGTGAGACTTTGCGTTGAGCGGGTCGCGGAAGAATATCAGCAGGTCGACTTCGTTGCAGGAAATGCTTGAAGCAAGCTGCTGGTCGCCGCCCTGGGAACCGCTGAGGTAACGCTGAATGTGAAGTCCGGTAGCCTCGGCAACGAGCTTTCCGGTGGTGCCGGTAGCGCGGATATCATGGTGGCTGAGAATACCGCAATATGCGATACAGAACTGAACCATCAGTTCTTTTTTGGAGTCATGTGCGATGAGTGCAATATTCATAGCTGCTCCCTCCTTAGTTGATGTTGATGGTGAGCGGAACTTCCTCACCAAGAATTCTTCTTGCTATAGCCGCGTAAGCCTTGGCGCCTCCGCAGTTCTGGGGAAGAGGCTGTCCCTTCGCGCCGCATATCTTTATGTTCATATCCTCGGGAACTACGCCGATGAGCGGTATTCCCACGCTGTCCATTACCTCGTCGAGGTCGTAGAGGATATCCTCGTCCTTGAAGTTCGGGCTGACCTTGTTGATGACAAGACGCTGATTAGTGCAGTTCTTGACGTACAGGAAGTCAGAAAGTATCGCACCGTCGCGTACGCACACGGTATCCGGGGTAGTTACCATCAGTATAAGCTCCGCAGCCTTAATAACGCTGAATACCGAACTGCCGATACCTGCGGTGTCCATGATTATGTAATCGAAGTGCTTGCGCATCTCCTGGCATACTTCCATGATCTTTTCAGGATTGATATCTATAAACGGATTCCTTGTCGCGCAGACCAGATAGAGGTTGTCAACACGATCCACTTTAGTTGTGGCTGTAAGGATATCAATTTTACCCTCCAGATATTCGCCGATGTCGTGCTTTACCTTATCCTTGATGCCGAGCATGATGTCAAGGCATCTCAGACCGAAGTCCAGCTCGACCACCAGAGTTTTTTTACCAAGCGCTGCAAGTGCAGTGGCAACGTTAGCCGATGTGGTCGATTTGCCCGTGCCGCCCTTGCCTGCCGTAACCGCAATGATCTGTGACATGTTATTCCCCTCTCGATCTGATAGATCCGTATCCTTATTTTGCAGATACGCACCCAGAATATCTATGATAATTTTTATAAATATATTCTACCACAAAACCCCTTTAAAATAAAGCTTTTTTTTGTACATTTAAAAAATTTGTGAAATATCTTCATTTTCCTGTCGCTTTTTTGTGCATAATTACACTTGCAGATTTCATTGACCTGGTGATATGCAATTAAATAAGAAATGTTGCCATTCAAGTCGTTCCGAATTTACAATCAGGAAGAAAAAAACGACAATCAGGAAGATTTTATTGACATACGCCGCAAAAAACGATAAAATCAACAGGTATAAAAAAACTATCTGAGAAGGAGAACCGAAATGTCCGAAAACAACACACAGACCCCCGCACAGGAAAAGCCCCGCCGCAGCAAGGAAGATATCCTTGAAATAATCATAGCGGTATTTCTGGGCGTGACCGCGCTGGCTACTGCCTGGGCTTCGTGGATAGGCTCGCTGCACGGCGGCAACATGTCCACCAACTATACCAAGAGCAACAACCTCGCAGCCGACGGCAACGCCCGCTGGAACGAGGCTTCCCAGACGCTCATGCAGGATATGCAGGTGTGGAACATGATAAGCGACTACCAGGTGGAGGTGCTTTACGCAGACCAGACCGGCGACGAATCCAAGCTGTATGAGAGCGCGTACAAAATCAAGTTCATCTGCGCCGACAACCTGACTCAGGAGATCGCCGACCTCATAAACTACGATTTTGACTTCGACGCCGACCAGATAATCGACTGGGTGAAAAACAACGAGAAGTCCACAGTAAGCCCGTTCAGCGACGAGGACTACGTTAACAGCTACTACGCCGACGCGCAGGAGATACTCGCGGAGAGCGAAGCAGTTCTCGCCGAAGGCCAGCAGGACAACACCCGCGGCGACACCTTCAATCTCGTCACCGTCATCTATTCCGTCGTGCTGTTCATGCTCGGTATCGTGGGGACTTTCCGCCGCCTGCCGAACCGTCTGCTGATCACCTGCGTTGCAATCGCGGGATTCCTGTTCGGAACTATATACATGTTCACGATACCCATGCCGACTGGTTTCAGCTTCCTCAGCTTTTTCGGCGGCTGACGCATAACAGGCTTTTTTTCCCGGCACGACAAAAAGGTCGCCTCTAAAAACAATCAGGAAGGTAAAACATACAATCAGGAAGATTTTATTGACTGAAACAGCCTCATATGTTATACTTTCCTCAGCACCAAATTATGCGGGCTGACCGCAAATAATCAGTAAGGAGATACATAATGGAAAAGACACCTGCGTTACTTATCACTATTTTTCTCGGCGAGCTTGGAGTTCCGAGATTCATGACCGGCAAGATCGGCACCGGGATCATCTGGCTGCTGACCTGCGGCTGCTTCGGCGTTGGCTACATCATCGACATCGTGAATGTTGCCACCGGTAAGTTCACCAAGAAGGACGGCACTCCCTGGGTGACCGGAAACTAAAACATACAATCAGGAAGATTTTATTGACTGAAACAGCCTCATATGTTATACTTTCCTCAGCACCAAATTATGCGGGCTGACCGCAAATAATCAGTAAGGAGATACATAATGGAAAAGACACCTGCGTTACTTATCACTATTTTTCTCGGCGAGCTTGGAGTTCCGAGATTCATGACCGGCAAGATCGGCACCGGGATCATCTGGCTGCTGACCTGCGGCTGCTTCGGCGTTGGCTACATCATCGACATCGTGAATGTTGCCACCGGTAAGTTCACCAAGAAGGACGGCACTCCCTGGGTGACCGGAAACTAAAAAACTGTCTGGTACGGATGATCAAGCCTGTCGGAACAGCCGCCGACAGGCTTTGATTGCGTTATGCGGCTTGACATTATCTTCGGTTTGTTATAAAATATATCTGGAATCCCGTGCGTCAGGCATGGAATTCCGCAGACAAAATATTAAGGAGAAACGCATGAAAATTAGAAAATGGCTCGCCGCAGCGACTGCGGGGGCAATGGCGCTTGCAATGGCGGGCTGTTCTGACATCGATGAGGACTTCTTCGCCACCGCCGAAGCCGGAAACAGCACGGCAGAATACACCGCCGAGGCCGGAAACAGCACGGCAGAATACACCGCCGAGGCTCCGGTGCAGTCCGGCGGGGAAGAGGAGTACGACAACGCAGGCCGCAGCTTCGACAACGGAGCGACCCAGCTTTCCATGACGAACGGCAGCCTCGATATCCACCGCCGCACCCGTTCCGAGTCGGCTCCGATGGGCGACAGCGGCTGGACGATCATGGTGTACCTCTGCGGCACCGACCTTGAAAGCGAATGCTATGCGGCATCCATGGACATCGAGGAAGCCCTTAACGGTAGATACAGCGACGACGTTCGCATAGTCTACCAGACCGGCGGCACCGCCGAGTGGAACGAGTACTACGGCATTTCGAACAGCGTATCGCAGCGCTACGTTACAAACAACGGCGAGCTTGAGCTGGTCGACGAGTTCGAGCTTTGCAACATGGGCGACCCGAATACTCTCGCGGATTTCGTCTCATGGGGAGTCGAGAACTACCCTGCAAAGCGCATGGGACTTGTATTCTGGAACCACGGCGGCGGCAGCATAAGCGGCGTGTGCTTCGATGAGATGAACGATTCGGACAGCCTCTCGCTGCGTGAGATAGACAGCGCGCTGAACTCCGTTTACGGCCAGATGAGCGACAAGTTCGAGTTCATCGGCTTCGACGCTTGCCTTATGAGCACCCTCGAGACAGCGAACATCATCGCGCCGTACGCGCGCTACATGTTCGCCTCCGAGGAGACCGAGCCGGGCGGCGGCTGGAACTACACCGACATCATGGACTTTCTAGCGGAGAATCCGGACGCCAGCGGCGCGCAGCTCGGCGAAATGCAGTGCAAGAGCTACTACCAGCACTGCATAGACAACGGAGACCCCGACGGCGTCACATTCGCAATAACCGACCTTTCAAAGATAAACGGCCTTCTGACCGCATTCGACGCCACCGCGAAGGAAATGTACGAAAGCGACAGCATGACCGACATCGCCCGCGCGGTGTACTCCGCGGATAACTTCGGCGGAAACAACCGAAACGAGGGCTATACCAACATGGTAGACCTGCTTGGGCTTCTCAATGCGGTGCAGCCTTACGCGCCTTCCGCGTCCGACGCAATTGCAAAGCTGAAGGAAGCGGTGATCTACAGCGTAAACGGCGACAACCACGAAGGAGCCGGCGGACTTTCCCTGTACTATCCGCTTTCAGTCCAGGGCACCGAGGAGCTTTCGGTGTTCGCGGACATCTGCACCAGCTCCTATTACCTCGCGTATGTTGACTCTGCGGCGTACGGCACCACCGGCGGCGACCTCTCGGACTACGACAACAGCGGCCTTATCGCCGACTGCGACGACATCTGGAACTACGGCTATACGGCAGACCCGAACGTAGGTTCAAACTACAGCGACGTATCCTACGCAGATGATAACAGCACCATCGGCATACAGAGCGTATACTTTGACGAGGACGGCACCTACACGGTTCAGCTCTCGGATATGAGCGCGTTCAACTACGCGACCTGCACGCTGTTCATGACCTACGACGGCACAAGCGTTTACCTCGGCGAGGACGACGAGGTCGTCACCGACTACGACGCGATGATCCTCCAGGACGGCTTTGACGGCTCCTGGCCATCTATCGCTGGACAGCCGCTTGCCATAGTTGCGGTAAGCGTCGGCGAGGATCGCTCGGTATATACGGCGCCGATAACCCTTAACGGCGAGCAGACCAACCTGCGTATCGAGTACGATTTCACCAGCAGCGAGTGGCGCGTATGCGGAACCTGGTCCGGTATCGACCCAGAGACCGGCGTAGCCTCCAGGGACACCCAGCCCCTGAAGGACGGCGACGTTATCGCTCCGGCTTACTTCGTGTTCTCCGATGAGTTCAACGACTACATCTACGGCGACGACATCACTGTCAGCGGCGAGCTCCAGATAGAGTACGACGCGCTTCCCGCCGCCGATTACAGCTATTCTATGTCGCTCTACGACATCTACGGTAACTACTACTACACCACCAGCGTGACATTCACGGTAGACGAGAACGGGGAACTGTTCTTCTACCCTGACGAGCTGTAATGTTCTGATTCTTCCCGCTTATATAGAGAACCCTTCCGCTTTCTGGTGCGGAAGGGTTCATTTTATTGCGTTATCTTTTCTGCTTCGGAGAGCCGCGCGGCTTCTGCCGCCGCTTCGGTTATCGCCTGCTCGATTTTTAAATGAAGCTCCGGAAGCGGAGCCGCGTTCCCGGCGCGGGCGGTCTGCTCGGCTTCGAAGCAAAGCTCCCCGGCTGAATCAGCGCCTATTCCGCGGGCGTTGTTTTTCAGCCCGTGTACCAGGGTGGTGTAGAGTTCGAGGTCGTTATCGGCAAGCGCGCTGGAAAGCCGCTCCAGCGACTTCGGAGCCTCCTCGGTGAACAGCCTGAGCAGCTCCCTGTAAAAATCCGGGTCGTTGTCGGAGTACTCCAGACCCTTTGCGGTGTTCAGCAGGGAGCTTCCAGGCTCTCCGGACTTCTGCGCTGACGGCAGGCTGTCCGTCACAATTCTGCCCGGAACAAGCCGCGAGAGCATTTGCTCAAGCTCCTCGGAGATTATCGGCTTTGAGAGGTACTCGTCGAAGCCCTCGCTCATGTAGCGCTCCCGGGCGCCGACTACCGCGTCCGCAGTCAGCACCGCAACGGGGGTCTCCCGGCAGAGGCTGGCGGGGTCGCTGCGCAGCTTCCGGAGCGCTTCCACGCCGGACATTCCCGGCATCATCGCGTCGAGCATTATCAGGTCGAAGCGCCGCTCCCTTGCAATCCGGAGCATTTCTTCGCCGCTTTCCGCAGTCGTTACTCCTGCCTTGGTGCGCCGCAGCAGTTTTTCGATCACCACGCGGTTGTAGCGGTTGTCGTCCACGGCGAGTATCTCGGTCTCCGGGCATATAAAGTGCGATGCGCTGACATGCGGGCGCACCGGAAGCTCCGGCGTGAACTCCCCGATGGGGGACGCGTCCGCGATATCCTGCGGTATTTTCAGCGTGAATGTGCTGCCAGCTCCCGGGGAGCTTTTTGCGGTTATCGCGCCGCCCATGATCTCCGCGATGTTTTTCGTTATCGGAAGCCCCAGCCCCACTCCGTCGCCGACTGCGCCTATCCTCTCGAAATTGTTGAATATCAGCGGAAGCTTCTGGGGCGGTATGCCGCAACCGCTGTCTGCTATCTGAATTACCAGTGTGTCGGATTCCATGAATGCGGTCAGCCTTACGAAGCCGGTTTGCGTGTACTTCACAGCGTTCGTCAGTAGGTTCACCGCCATCTGCTTTATTCTCGCCTGATCTCCGACCAGCTTCCTGGGCAGTCCGGGGTCGATGCGGAAATCCAGTTCCAGACCCTTTTCCTCGGCTTTCTGTATCACCAGCAGGCGTATTTCCCGGAGCATTGTGAGCGTGTCGTATTCCGCGCGTTCTATCGTCAGCTTTCCGGCTTCCGCCTTTGAAATGTCGAGTATCTCGTTTATCAGGGTCAGCAGCATGCCGCCCGCGTCCGCTATGTCAGCGGAGTACTCCAGCACCTCCGGGTTTGTGGATGTCCGCATTACCATTTCGTTCAGACCCAGCATTGTGTTGATAGGCGTGCGTATTTCGTGGCTCATGCGCGCGAGGAACTCGGTTTTTGCGGTGTTCGCGGCGTTTATCTCGTCGATCCGGTGCTGATATTTCGTCATGTTTATCAGCCAGATAACGTAGCCGCAGGGGGAGCTGAACTCCTGAATACGCTCGACGCGCAGCTCGTAAACGTTGCCGTCTATGCTGACGGTGCTCCTGCCGCCGGAGAGCGCTTCCTTTACGACCTTGTGGCTGGACGGGTTTTTCATCTCGGAAAGCTCCGGGAGTATTCGCTTGGCGGTGGCGTTCATATAGATAAGCCCGCCGTGCTCGTCGAGCATGAAAACGCCCTCGTCGCCGATGTCAAGAACGTTCGCCGGTGCCGATACTACCGAGGAGAAGTACCCGTAGCGAATCATGGACTCATACATGCAGAGCACCAGCACGAATGCTCCGAACGCGAAGGGGTTATAGCTGCCGAACAGACCGCACCACTTCATGACAAGCTCCAGCCCCATCGCCGAGATACCGCCCAGAATAAGCGCGATACGGCGCTGCTGTATTTTGTTGGTGGTTTTCCGGAGCGCCAAGATGAGGTTGATGACGATGTAAATTATGATGAAAAGAATAATCGCATAGGTTACGAACCAGAAGATACTCTTGCCAACTTCAATGCGTGAGTAAATGCCGTCGGATTCTATTCTCATAGTGGAATAGAACAGCCCGTGGTTTTCTTCCTGGGAGGTTCCGGTGGTCTGCATGGCGATGAAGCTGGCGCAGTCTAGCACGCCAAAGGTTATCCACATCGGCTTCGGTACCTTGAACCCGCCCATGCTGGAGGTGAAATACAGCAGCGAAAGCGAGAACGGATACATGCCGATATACTGTATCCTGAGCGCGCTGATAGCGGCTTCGGTGGTGTCTGAGTCCACCATTTCAAGGTACATTCCGAAAATCAGAATGAACAGCGAAAAGCAGATCAGCATGAACGAGAGCTTAGCCGGTGAGGTGGTGTTCCTGACGCACAGCAGGAACAGCACGAAAACTCCTATGAGCACCACAATGTGGACGCCGCAGAAAACAGCGTACATATCAGCCCTCCGATCTTCCCGCGGACTTCATCTGCTCCTTTACGGAGCGGCGCAGCCTTACCGGAACTATGAGCGACTCGCCGCCCTGGAAGGTGAGTTCCCCGGAATCCGCGTCGAAGCTTTCGACAGTGGAAAGGTTCGCAATGTAGCTTCTGCCGCACATCAGGAAGTCCGGCTCGCCCTCGAGCTGCCCGAAGAAGCTGCTGAGCGGCAGGTAAACCCTGACCTCGCCGCCGGAGGTGTGGAGCACGGTGCTGTGTCCGACGGACTCAGCGAAGCGCAGCGTGTTGAGGTAGATGTTGACCTCCTCGCGGCCCTGCATAACGGTGATATACCGCCGGGACTCCTCGAAAAGGCGGCTGAACCGCTTCATGGCGCGGACGAAATCGTCATGGGTGAACGGCTTGTGGAGATACCCGTCGGCACCGATGCTGAACGCCTTGACCGCGTGAATCTCAGACGACGTTGTGAAAACCAGTCCGTTTTCCATGCCGAGTTCAATGAGCCTTTCGGCGGCGTCCATGCCGTTGGTGCCGTCCATGTAGATGTCAAGGAAAATGACCGCGGGCTTCTCCGTGGAAGTTTCGTACTCCCTGAGGAGTGCGTCTGCGCTGCTGAACAGCTTCACCGTGACCGCCGCGCCCTTTTCCTTTGCGTAGCTTTCTATGTTGTGGACCAGCCGGAGCTGGTCTGCTCTCGAATCATCGCATATGTATATAAGCATGCAGCCCTCCGTATTTTATGTTGGAATATAGTATGGTCACCTCTAAAAACCTTGTTTGAATGAAAATGTGTATAGCACACCGACTGCTTCTTCAAACCTCCTCGTAAGGCATACAGCCTTACTTCGTCGGCTTTCATCGCATTCGGCGCACTCTACACATTTTCCCTTTTCAAACCGGTTTTTAGAGGTTCCCGTATATAAATATTTTACCATAAAAAAACTGAGTTGTAAAGAAATAAATCGACATAATAATCCGCCCTGATTTGTGCATAATAACAGCAGCGGGAATTTCCGCGTATTTTTGAAAGGTGGGAAAACTATGTGGATAGATAAACTGGCGCTCGTTCTGCTGATCATCGGCGGGCTAAACTGGGGTCTTGTCGGGGTCTTCAGCTTTGACCTGGTGGCGTGGCTCTTCGGCGGGCAGGGCGCCGTTCTCAGCCGTATCGTCTATATACTGGTCGCGCTGTCCGCAGCGTGGTGCATTTCGCTGCTGTTCCGGGATACGACTGCGGCTGAACAGGCGTGAATTCCGTACGCAGCCTCTGCGCAGATATTGAATGCGGCTTTGTTTTTACAGAGCCGCTTTTGTCTGGAAAAAGCGCAAAAAACTGCCCCGGACGATTCGCCCGGAGCATTGAGTCTGAAGTCAGTCCGTTATCTGTTCTGGTTCTGATTCTGGCGGTTCTGACCCTGATCGTTCTGGTTCTGACGGTTCTGCTGATTCTGCTGATTCTGCTGGTTTCTGTTCTGATTCTGATTGTTCTGGTTATTCTGGTTGGACATTGTTTTTCCTCCTATGGAGCTAGGCTCCGTAAATATCCGGCTTTTCGCCGCACTGATATTTTGCTCCGGGGGCGCGGTATTATTCAGGAAAGTTGTGCCAATATTATTGCTGACCGCACTTGATTTTTTGCGTACCGTGTAGTATAATTAATTAGAATACACGCCGCGCGGCGTGCGCCTGGGGGAGATAATATGAACATAAACTGGAACAGAAAATACTTTACGATAGCGGTCTACGCGACCTGCGCGGTGATCGTCAGCGCCATCGCTGTGATGGTGATATTCAATTTTGATTCGGTGATGGCTAAGCTGTCGGTGCTGGGCGCGGTCACGACCCCGATAATCATAGGGATATTCTGCGCCTACCTGCTGAATCCGCTCATGACCAGAATCGAGACCGGTCCCTTAAAAAAGCTGTCGGATTCCACGAACAAGAAAAACCGGAGCAAAGCGCGGGGTATCGCGCTTACGCTGACCATGCTACTGGTTCTTGTGATACTGGGTCTGATAGTTATAATGGTGATACCTCAGCTTATTGAGAACCTGATCGTGATCTTCAGCAACATGGATTCCTACATCAACACCATCAAGGAATGGCTGAGCAACATTTTCGACGACAATCCCACGCTGGTTGAGTTCCTGGGGAACCCGTTGGACGATTTCAACAAGTTCATAGCGGGAATATGGAAGGAGTATTCCAACGAGCTGATGAACATAGCCGGAAACGTAGCGTCAACGGTGTGGGCGGTCATCGACACGATGAAGAACGTGCTGATAGGGCTTATTATTTCGATCTACCTGCTGGCGCGCAAGGAAATGTTCATCGGTCAGACCAAGAAGCTGATATTCGCGTTCCTGAAGGTGGAGCGCGCACAGCGGTTCCTCGGCGTATGCCGCGAGGCGAGCAAGAAGTTCCTCGGCTCCATCGTGGGGAAAATAATTGAGGCGTTTATTGTCGCCATGATATGCTTCATCGGCTGCACTATACTCCGCCTGCCGTATTCACTGCTTATCGCGGCGATAATGTTCGTTTTCAATCTGATACCGTTCGTAGGTCCGTTCATCGGCGCTATCCCGTGTACGCTTCTGCTGCTTCTGTCCGACAAGCCGATACAGGCGCTGTGGTTCGTTATTTTCATTGTGGTGCTACAGACTGTAGACGGGAACATCATTGCGCCGTGGATACTGGGAGATTCCACCGGACTTCCGGCGGTGTGGATACTGATCGCGATACTCGTAGGCGGCGGTCTGTTCGGCATGCTGGGAATGTTCCTGGGAGTGCCGGTCTGCGCGGTGGTTTACATGCTGTTCAAGGATTTCATCGAGGGCAGGCTGAGAAAGCGGCAGCTACCGCAGAAGACTTCGGATTACGCCCGGGACGTGGGGTATATCACGCCGGATTACGTCTGCGACGAGCCGGAGGAGGTTCCTGCGCCGGAGCCTGAGAATAAGCACTCTTTCAAGGACGTGGTTACTAATCGGGTGCAGCTTTGTAAGGAGAAGCTCCATATTAAGGATAAGAAGAAATAAAGGCTGCACCTGAGGCGGCTGATTGTAGAAAACGGGCAGACAAGGCGAGTCTGTCCGTTTTTTTAGGTAAACTATAAAGCAGCGAGTGTTCCGCTTGTTGTAACCTGCATTAATTTATGAAATCTTACTCCTCTTTTTTCAGCAGCCGGGGTGCGGTGAGGTCTATCAGGAACGCTCCCGCCGCGGCTGTTACGAGTATCGCAAGCACTGCTCCGGAAAGTATCACGTTTCCGCATGCAAGCCCCATCGCGAGTGGGACTCCGCCGATGGCAGCCTGCACCGTTGCCTTCGGAGTATACGCGAGCATGCAGAACAGCCGTTCTTTCAGGCAGAGCCGGGTTCTCAGCAGGCAGAGGAACACTCCCGCGCAGCGGAACGCCAGGGCGCCGATGATAACTCCAAGTACCGGAAGCCATATGCCGCCGATGGAATTCAGGTCGACTTCCGCGCCGACCAGCACGAACAGCATGAGCTCCGCCGCAGTCCACAGTTTGGAGTATTTTGCGGAGATACGCACGGCGCGCTCCGGCTCACGCTGGCGCAGCGCGATACCCGCCGTCATGACCGCCACAAGTCCGGAGAACCCGATGAAGTCCGGCAGGAAGTCCTCCAGTGTCACCAGCAGGAACGCGAGGCTCATAACCAGTATCACCTTTACGCTGTCGCGCATGTGGAGCTTCCGGAACAGCAGCGCCATGAGAACTCCGCAGACGGCTCCCACGGCGGCTCCGAGCAGAATGGACACCGGAATGTTAACGATGGAGACCGCCGAGACTTCGCCGCCGGCGCAAAGCCCTGAGAATACCGAGAACATCACGATAACGAACACGTCGTCCATTGAAGCTCCGGCTAGTATCATCTGCGGTATCTGCTTGTCGGTGCCGCGTTTTTCCTCCATGAGTTTCAGCATTTTCGGAACGATAACGGCAGGGGACACCGCCGCGAGCACAGAACCCATCGTAGCCGCTTCCGCTATGTCAAGCCCCAGCAGAAGCTGCGCGAGCAGCGTAACTCCGACGATTTCACACGCCGCCGGGACGAAGCTCAGCAGCAGTGCGGGTCTGCCGCATTTTTTCAGGTCTGACAGCTCCAGGTTAAGCCCGGCGCGGGTCAGTATAATGATCAGCGCGATCTTCCGCAGGTCGGCGGAGATTCCGAGCAGCGCCGGGTCGAGCCACCCGAGCGAGCCGAGGAGTATCCCGGCGGCGATCATTCCGGTGAGCTTTGGCAGCCGCAGAAGCCCCGCGAGTTCTCCGAGCGCCAGCCCGAAGATAAGGATAAGTGCAATGCTTAGTAACATAAAAGCCTCCCTGCCGGGGCGCGGCGTAACAAAAAGGGCTGACAGCCCGCAGATACCAAAACCGCGCCGGAATATTCCCGGCTGATCTGTATTTGCAGATGCCATCAGCCCGTAAGGGCGGTTCGGGGCGATTGCCCGCGGGGAGGACGTCATTCCCCGTATTGTCCGGTTCCGTGCGGAGTCCGGTTATCGCCGGATTTGAAGTCGGCGGTTATTTATCCGCCATACGGTAGCCTATGCCGGTCTCGGTGAAGATGTAGCGCGGGTGCGCGGGGTCTTTCTCGATCTTGCGGCGTATGTTCGCCATGTTCACGCGGAGTATCTGGTTGTCCTGCTTCGCATTGGGACCCCACATGCGGCGTATCAGGTCAGCGTAGGTAAGAACCGTTCCGGCGTACTGCCCCAGCAGCGCGACCAGGCGGTATTCATTCTGGGTGAGTTCAACGTCGTTTCCGTCGACATACACGCGGTACTTCGCGTAATCTATTACCAGCCCGCCGACCTCAAACCGGGAATCCCGCGCTATGGAGAGGTTCGTGCCGCTGTTGCGGGAGTGCCGGAGCGCTACCCTGATCCGTGCGAGAAGCTCCTGCGTGCTGAATGGTTTCTGTACATAATCGTCGGCTCCGTTTTCGAGGGCGCGTACCTTGTCCTGCTCCTGTTGGCGGGAGGACACAACGATCACCGGCACAGCCGACCATTCGCGTATTTTATTCAGTACTGCGACGCCGTCCATATCCGGAAGCCCGAGGTCAAGCAGTATAATGTCGGGGCAGTGCGAGCTAGCGAATATTTCGGAATCCCTGCCGTTTTCGGCAACGATAACGTCGTACCCCTGGGCTTCCAGAACAGATTTTATGTAAAAGCTGACGCTGCTGTCGTCGTCAATTACCAGCACCTTGTATCTGAACTCCATGTACTCGCCTCCGGAATTTTACATTTATTCATCATTTATTCATCACTATTATATCACATTTTTTTAATGATTGGAATATTTTTTATTACCGAAAAGCAACATAATGCACAAAACAATATAAAGTTGGGTAATAAAAATTGAATAAAGATATGCCTCCAAGAATAACATCGTAACAGGCTTGTCAGGCGTTGAGTTCGGGAGGCTGCAATGAATGTCATTTTTTCACTTGTTGAGGAAGCAAATTCCATATTGTGGGGAGCGCCAATGTTAGCCGTGCTGGTGTTTTCCGGAGGATATTTCACGCTGCGTACCGGCGGGATGCAATTCAGGCGGTGGCTGTTCTGCCTGAGGGCCACGGTGTTTTCAAAGAGCAGCCGGAACAGCTCAGGGAGCGGGGTCACGCCATTCCAGGCGATGGCGTCGTCGCTTGCGGCGACCCTGGGAACGGGGAACATCGCGGGAGTGGCGGCGGCGCTGACCTCCGGAGGCGCGGGGGCGGTGTTCTGGATGTGGGTGACGGCTCTTCTCGGAACTATGACGGGATATGCGGAGAACGTACTCGGCGGCTATTACCGCAGGAAAAACGGCGGGGAATGGCACGGCGGCGCGATGTACTACATCAGGTACGGCCTGGCTGAGCGCAAGCGCACGAGCCGCGCTGCGAAGCCGCTTGCGGCGGTATTCGCGGGAGCCTGCGTGCTTGCGTCCTTCGGAATGGGGAACATCGTGCAGATGAATTCGGCGGCTCTGGCGCTGGAATCCGGATTCGGGGTGCCCGCATGGATAGCCGGGCTGGCGCTCACCGTGTGCGCGGGGGCGGTGATATTCGGTGGAATGAAGCGCACCGCGAAGGTCTCAGAGAAGCTGGTGCCGCTGATGTCGGGGCTGTACATAATCGGCTCGCTGATGATAATTGCGGTGAATTTCCGGAGACTCCCGGAGGTGATGGGGGAGATTTTCCGCGGAGCATTCGGGCTGGAGCAGGCGGCGGCCGGGGTCAGCAGTTATATGGTGAAGCAGGCGGCCGGCATGGGGATACGCCGAGGGGTGTTTTCGAACGAAGCGGGGCTTGGGTCGTCGCCGTCGGCGCACGCCTCATCGGAGGAAACAGAGCCGTGCATTCTTGGCATGTGGAGCATAGTTGAGATAACCTTCAACACGCTGATAATGTGCTCAATGACGGCACTGGTGCTGCTGTGCTGTCCCTGCCGGGCGGCTCCGATGGACGAGGTTTTTCAGAACATCACTGCGCAGCCGCAGTACTTCCGGCTTACGGAGCAGGAGGGGCTGGTTACGCCTGGGGCGGAACTTTTGGTTTCAGGCGGCGGGGAACTTCGTGAGTTCCGCACAGCGGACGGCGGTACGTTCAGCGCGCCCGTGAAGAGCGGGGGGATCACCTGCGCGAACATCATGAAGATCACCGGAGTAGGGCAGGGCGGTGAGATCTCCGGGGTGGTTATTGAGGAAGTGAGCGGCTCGGAGCTTGTAACGACGGCGTTTTCGTCTGTTTTCGGCGGAATGGCTGGGAAGCTCATCAGCGCGGCGGTGGTCATGTTCGCGTTCACGACGGTCATCGGCTGGAGCTGCTTCGGGAGCGGCGCGGCGGAGTACTTGTTCGGGAAAGGCTTTCGGGTGCCTTATCTGGTGGTATTCACGGCGGTTTCGGTAGTTGGCGGCATGCTGGACGTTTCTGCGGCCTGGGGCGCTGCCGACCTGTTCAACGGCGTGATGGCGGCGGTGAATCTTCCGGTAGTTCTGCTGCTTTCCGGAAAGGTGGTTCAGATAACACGAAATTTCTCAGCGCGGAGGTTCCATGGCTCCCGCGAGGAAGCGATGATCTCCGCTCACGGAGCGCTTTCAGCGGAGGAGCCCCCGGATTAGCGGCAGTGTTCGGGGTTTTCCGCAGGAATTTCCCGGAGCGTCGTTCCGGGGTCTTGACAAATCTGACCAAAGATGATATAATATATTCGTGAGATGCGGATATAGTTTATCGGTAAAACATTAGCTTCCCAAGCTGAGGTGGTGGGTTCGACTCCCATTATCCGCTCCAAAGACTTAATCCCCGCCAAATGGCTTGATTAGCTTTTTGACGGGGATTTTTGCTATCCGGAATCGCGACGCGCAACGAATGTATTTTACCACATTTTTGCGTATTTTTTCGCAAGTATGGGTGTCAACATGGGTGTCAAGTTTGGCGTTAAAACTGTTTTTATCGTGACAAGTAGGGTAAATGCAACTGCCAAAAAATTCAAGCCCTGTTTTATGCAAAATAACGAATTCCCCGGAGCCAACGCCCCGGGGATAATCATTATTCGATTTTCACAGAGCAGCCCAGCGCCTGGAGTGCCTGGCGGTAACGCTCTACTTTGCTCTGGGCGACTGAGATCTCGGCAGTGATCCTGACCTGCTTCTCCGGCGCGACCTGCCCCCGGAACCAGTCCATATTCTTGCCGAACCTGGCGAGCCAGTGCTCCGGGTCGCCGTGGTTGGAAGCGTAACCACGGGCGCAGGCTTCCTTGTGGCTGATGATGTTTTCCGGCTTGATAGTCGGATAATTCTTCATGAGCCGCTTGCAGAGGTCAGCTGCAAGCCCGAAGGCATCCTCGAAGTAGGCGCGGTCGTTCAGCGCGTCCTCCGCGATCTCAATCTGTATGTATGCCGGGGCGTAGTTGTAGCTGCCTTTTGAGCCAGAGCCGCAGCCCCAGCAGCAGACGTTCCAGGGAAGCAGCTTAGCCGCTTTCACTTCGCCGTTCTTGTCCTTGCCTATGACCGCGTGCGGGCAGACATTGCTGTCCGGGCGGTCGAAGTAGTTCCTGTAGGGATTCTCCCCGCAGATCTCCGGCGCGTTGACGTAGCGCTTAAGGTTCGGATTGTTTGCGCCGGTGGAGTGGATTATGATACCTGCCGGGCTGCCTGTCGGCATGGTTCGCGCAGCCTTGTAGCAGAGATTATTCTTTGCATACGCTTCAAATGTTATCGCCATCGTCGCTGTCCTCCTTGTGCGCGCCATCAGCCAGCCCCTCGCCGATGACATACCCCACGACTGCCGCGCCGCTGAGTATGCAGCCGGAAACGGTTTCCGCTGTCTCAGAGCTCCCCCCGAACGCTACGATAAGTCCCGCGATGAATCCCGCTGTAGCAACCCACAGCTTTCTTGATGTCAGCTTTCTTCTCCAGTCAATTTTCATGGTACTTTTCCTCCTTATTCAACCGCTTTGCAAAAGCATACGGTTATAAGAAGCCCATTGAAGGTGATGTGAATGAAGCTACTCAATATCAAGGATAATTCACAACAGAAAAAAGGCACATTTTCTCATATTGAAAACCTCACGGGGAAGATTGCCGATAAGACATTAGAGCAGCTTGAGCATGAAGGCGTGTTCGTGTTTCCAGAAATCATAAGGGATTCAGAGGATATTATTACGAAGGATCAGATGATTCTCCAAAGCGTCAATGACACCTATCGCACCAGTAATGTGATGGGCTTCCTCGGCTGCGGAGATAAACGCCTGATTATCGAATCCCGCTTCTGCGGGGATGGTGAAGATTACTTTTTCCAGTATCTCCTGGACAGAGTTCTGGATTTTCCGAATATCGTGGATTTTGAGTCCGATGTCAATCAAAATAACCGGTTGTTTAATTTCCTACTGTTCTTGTTTCCATATTATCTCAAGAAGGCTATGCGGAAAGGATTATTCAAAAAGTATATCCACCGCAGATACAATGACGGAAATGTAAAAGGCACTATCAATATCGCACGCCATATAAAGCAGAACACACCATTTATAGGAAATGTAGCATACAGTCAGCGCGAGTTTTCTTATGATAACAGTCTAATGGAACTGGTACGACACAACATTGAATTCATCAAGAGAAAGCCTTACGGGAACCAACTCCTCATCAAAGTGAAGGGCAAGGTCAAACTCATAATAGACGCAACTCCGGGATATGAACCGTATGAACGACAGAAAATCATTGAACAGAACAAGAAGAACACTGTCCGCCATGTATATTTTGGAGAGTATCTTGCTTTGCAGAAGCTGTGTCTTCTAATTCTTCAACACCGGAAACATCAAGTCGGTTCGTGGTCCAAGCAGATATACGGAATCCTGTTTGACGGTGCGTGGCTGTGGGAAGAGTACATCAACTCGCTGATAGAGGATATTTTCTATCACCCGATGAATAAAGCGCATAAGGGCGCACAGTGGCTCTTTGACGGAAATGTGGGTCTTATTTATCCTGATTTCATCAGTCGCAACAGCAAAACGCGGATGATTGCCGATGCCAAGTATAAGCCGATTGACAACATCGGTAATCGTGATTATCTACAGGCGCTTGCTTATATGTTCCGTTTTGATGCCAAAACCGGTTACTATTTCTATCCGGAAGTGGGAAATCACGATGCTCTGAGATTATGTATGAATCGGGGTTCTACCTATGAGTCTAACGTCAGCCCACGAGACAATATCAGTATTATCAAGCACGGCCTAAAAATCCCTGTGGACGCACCGGATTACGCCGTTTTTGTCACGAGGATGGCTAATGCCGAGCAGGATTTTATGAAAGTGTTCTCTATGTAAGAGATGTACTATAGGTAACCTCTAAAAACCCCTATGAAAAAGAAGAAAAAAGTGATATAATAAGGATA